>Ga0209347_1000315_pt1 | contig 132077 bp, 100 predicted proteins | sample AutmiccommuBRH23_FD_187382 | JGI IMG/M metagenome (GOLD analysis project Ga0209347, IMG submission 187382) | Deep subsurface microbial communities from Mt. Terri, Switzerland - Autotrophic microbial communities BRH/23 (SPAdes) (version 2) | ecosystem: Environmental > Aquatic > Deep subsurface... | reverse complement strand
GGGGGTCTTCTAGATTGGCAAAGTGCGCGCTAATCGTGGACAGAGGCTGCTCGTACATGGGACTCCTTCACAGGTGGGATGGAGTCCCTAGATTATCCGTCCTTTCCCCCAAATGCAATTGCCCTGGCCCTCTCACTTGCGCATCCGCGCAGAAACGGATACCCTATACAGTGAAGCCGCACGCGCGTGCGTCCCAAGCAACCAAAAGGAGAAATAAAATGAGGAAACAAATCACCGCGGAAAAGGGCGCCAAGGCCATCGGCCCCTACTCCCACGCCATCGTTTGCCAGGGTACCTTTGTCTTTGTCTCCGGCCAGGGTCCCGCCAACCCTGAGACGGGCAAGGCCCCGGAGGGCTTTCGCGAGCAGGCCATCCAGACGCTGACCAACGTCAAGACCATCGTCGAGGCGGCGGGCGCCAGCATGGCCGACGTCGTCAAAGTCAACGCATACCTGCGCAGCATGGATGACTTTGCCGTGTTCAACGAAGTCTACAAGACCTTCTTCTCCGAGCCTTTTCCCGCACGGACTACCGTCCAGTCGGGCATGCTGATCGCCATCGAAGTGGATGCCATCGCCGTCCTGCCGGAGAAATAGGCAACCCCTCTCTCGCTTTCCTCTCCCCCTGGAGAGGCTCAAGCAACTGTTGGCGCGCCTACCGACTTTAGAGAGGACAGTAAAAAAAGCCACCCGCGTACTACATGCGGGTGGCTTTTGATAAACCAACTACTCCAGGTTACTGCGCCGCATCTTCCACAGGCACCCCATCGGCGCGATTCGGATCGCCGTGATGGATATCCTGCACAGGCTCCACCGGCGGCAGCTCCGGCAGGCGCTCCTTGGCAACCTTAGCGCCCGCCACCATGTCATTGTAGACATAGCTCATACCGAGCGCCTCCAGCTTTTCGCGGGTCGGCCAGCCCGTCTTCACATCCCAGCCGCGCAGCCGGTAGTACTCATCCATCACCGGCATAAACTGCGCCCGATCCAGCGCCTTGGCCTCGCCGATCTCCGGGTTGATCCAGTTCTCCGTATACTCGAACGACGGGATCACCCGCTCGTCGATCTTGCGATCGCGCCCCCACTGGCGCACGCCCAAAGCCCGCTCCATGTTGAGCACTCGCTCGGCGGACTGGGCGAACTCTTCCCTATCCAGCCCGGTGCCCGCCTGGAACAGATGCCCATCCACATCCGGGCCATCAATCCCGTCCACCCGCATGAAATGGTCCTCTTGGCGATAACCATAGATCAGCGGGAAGACCTGGTCATCCGTGGGCAGGCAGTCCTTCATCACCGAGCGCACGCCGTGATAGGCGGCGGGAATCGCCTTCCCCTCGTAACCGCTCAACGGGTCCAGCGTATCCGCCCGCCCATACACCCGCTCGCCGATGGCCCGCATATGGTCCCAGGTAATCGGCGACTGCTCATTATGCGCCGCATGGAAGCCAAATGGCCCGTAATACATCACCCCCTGCACATAGCCGTGGGTGCTGCCCGCTGGGTCGCGAGTATCCATCGCCCAATGCAGCGCGCCCGCAATCCAGAAGGGGTAAACGATATGGTTCACAAACGCCGCGTGCCCATCCCAGTGGCCGGAGTATCCCCAGCCGGTATAATACCGCCGCATGATTTCCACGCCCAGGTTCAGGTCATACGCAGCGCGCCAGCCCCCTTCGGCCAGGGCGTCGCCCATCCCCTCGCGGTAAGCCATGTCGTGCAAGAACTTGGCCCAGAACTCGAGCGAGTTCCAGTCCATCGGTCTCCCATTGAACGAGTCGATCAACCCGCTCTTCTGAGAGACGCGCAGCCAGGGGACGATACCGACGAGAATATCCCAGTGGTTCAGCCCCAGCCGGTTGGCGAACATATTCAGGTCAAAGGTATCGCGGAAAGAGAGCTTCCAGTCGTAGGCGAGGCCCTGCTTGCCACCGCCAAAAATGCCACTGACGCAGGCCAGGCCGCCCTCGAGCTTGCGATCCATCAGGCAGCTACGCATGCCGCTGATGTAGGTGCTGCACGGGGTAGGGCAAGAGTTGGTGCAGGGGTAGATACGGGCGCGACCGCCCTCAGCCGCCAGACGCTCGTTGAGGTTTTTCATGCCCTCCTGACGCTGGCGGAACCCGCGCACTTCTTCGCCCACCGCGCGGTAGAGCGATTGCAGCCTTTCTGGGTCGGCCACAGGGACGATGTCCGAGCCGATGACCGAGATGGCCTTGAGCTTTTTGCTGCCCATGACCGCGCCAAAGCCGCCCTGCCCGGCAACGGAGGTGCTGGCCGTGTGGACGGTAGCGATGCGCGAGAGGCGCTCGCCCGCGGGGCCGATGGTCAGCGTTTTGATCTGCTTGCCAAAGGCGGCCTGGGTGGCGTCCTGGGTATCGATGGCATCCAACCCCCACAGGTCCTCGGCGGGCAACACGCTCACCTCGTCGTCGCGGATCACGATTTGCACTGGCGTGTCGCTGGCGCCGGTGACGACGATGCCGTCATAGCCCGCCTTTTTTAGCTCGGCGCCCCAATCGGACCCGATGCTGGCTCTGGAGAACCAACTGTAGGGGGCGCACTGGGGGCTAAAGGCGCACACGTTCGTGCGGCCCGAATAGGGCGAGCGCGTGCCGGTCAGCGCGCCAGGCATGACCATGAACGGGTTGCGGGGATCGAATGGCCCCACTGGCTCGGGGTACTCGTCCCACAGGATTTTGGCAGCGAGACCGCGGGCGCCCAGGAATTGTTGGGCATCGGGCAGCGAGGGCTGTACCCAGATGCGACCGTCAGAGAGATCGACGCGCAAAACGCGGTTGCGCCAGGCGTACGTTGCGGGAAAGCGTTCCATCGTAGCTGTAATGGCCTTCATAGCTTGTCTCCTGGAATGGTGTGACCTTGATTATCGGGATAGAGCCATCCGATGTAGTACGTTTCACTCGCCCAGTCGTTCACGGATGGTGAGGATGGTCGTGCTCACCATCCGGCTCGTGCTCGTGTTCGTGATGGTGGTCATGTTCCCCATGAGACTCATGGTCGTGATCGTGGTCATGATGCTCATGGTCGTGATGCGCGTGATCGGCGTGATGATGGTGATGGGATGCACCCGGCTCGTGGCTGTGAGGCACCGCGGCGTGTGGACGTGGCCCCAAGGCGCGCATGTCCAGCGAGTCGCCGATCCAGACGCGCAGCAGGTTGGCCCAGGGGAATTCCTTGGTGCCAAAACCATAGCCCACCCGCTCGACCTTCATGGCCGGGCGCTCGAAACGGGTCAGCGTGGTGAGTAGGGCCGCGCCGGTGGGCGTGACCATCTCGCCCTGCGCGCCCGACGGCAGCGTGGGCGCGCCCACGGAGGCCAGCAGCGCCAGCGTGGCGGGCGCAGGGACTGGCAACAGGCCATGCTCGGTGCGGACCGTGCCGCTTCCCAAAGGCAGCGGGGAGGCGTACAACTCCTCGATGCCCAGTCGATGGATGCCGCAGCAGAACCCCACGATGTCTACCAGCGAATCCACCGCGCCGACCTCGTGAAAGTGAACCTCCTCGACGGTGGTGCCGTGGATACTGGCCTCCGCCTCGGCCAGCCGCTCAAAGACCTGGATGGCGGAGGTGATAACCGGCTCGGGCAAGCCCGAATTGCCGATGATCTCGCGTACGCGAGACAGGTGGCGGGCGGGGCGGTCCTCGCCCTGGTCCAGCACGTCGAATTTGCTGCCGCTGATGCCATGCCGCACCTGGCGGGTCAGTTGCAGCTCATAGCCGCCGACGCCCAGGCGGGCCAGGTCAACTTTTAGCTCCTCCAGATCGAGGCCGCTATCCAGCAAAGCGCCCAGTAGCATATCGCCGCTGGCGCCGGAAAAGCAATCGAAATAGGCGATGCGTTTTGACACGTTGTTCCTTCCTACTTGGCCGCAGGCATCCATTGCGCCAGTAGCTCGGCGCAATGCGCGGATACGTTGCGGCAGATTATAGCGGCCTGCCCAGGGCCGGTCAAACGTTGGCAGCGTAGCCCTTGGTTTGCAAGGGAGTCCCCCTCACCCACCAAAGCCGACAGAGGTCCCGGCGGTCCAAGTCGCGACTACTCTTTGCCCAGCAAATAGAGAACGGCCAGTTGCGTCGTGGCCTCCAGGCTGTCATAATGGGTGCGTTCGTACCCGTGGCTGGCATCCACCCCCGGCCCGATCAGCCCCACACACACATCCGCACCCGCCCGCAGATAGGCGCTGCCATCCGACCCGTAATGGGGATAAGTGTCTATCTTGTAGGGAATGGCGTGCGCCTGGGCCAACCGCACCAGCTTGCGCCGCACCTCCAGGTCGTATGGGCCGGTAGAGTCCTTGGCGCAGATACCCACCGAGTACTCGTCCGAGTTCTGGTGCTCGCCGGTGGTGCTGGCTGCCATGTCTACCACGACCATCTCTACCACGTCGGCGGGGATGCCCGCCGAGGCGCCGTGCCCCACTTCTTCATAGTTGCTAAAGAAAAAGGTGGTGCGCTGTGCCGGGGTCAGACCGTATTCCTTCAGAGCCAGCAACGCGCCATAGAGGATCGCGACGGCGGCCTTGTCGTCCAGGTGGCGGCTCTTGATGAATCCCGTCTCGGTGACTTCGACGCGCGGGTCAAAGCAGACGAAATCGCCCACGTCGATACCCAGGGCCAGCGTTTCCTCTTTGCTCGCCGTGCGCGCGTCCAGGCGGACCTCCATACGCTCGTCCTCACGCTTGCCCTCGCGCATCTGCGAACTGGTGTGCACGCTGGGGTTGACGGTCTGTATGGTGCCCCGGTAGCGTCGCCCATCGCCGACGCAGATCACCGTGACCCCTTCCCCCTCGACGGCATTCCAGGCATACCCCCCCAACTGGGTGAGCAGCAGCCTGCCGTTGCCCTTGACCTCGCGCACCATTGCCCCCAGGGTATCTACGTGCGCCGATAACGCGCGGGGCGCTGCCTCGCTCTCTCCGGCCAGGGTGGCGATCAACGCGCCTTTGCAGTTCGTCCGCAGGGAGAGGCCGGGCAGTTCCAGCGCCTCCAATGCCTGCCGGACATAGGCAATGGCTTCCTGGTGATAGCCGATAGGGCTGGGCGTGTTCAGCAGGCCGGTGAGAAACTCGATAACGCGCGGCTGGTTGATGGTGATCTGCATGAGTATGGTCTCCGAATCGCTAGGATATGGCCTGTACTCATTCTAGCGAGGTCTCCCCGCCCACGCAAATAGGCAATCTGGTGAGAATCGTAGGCGCGGCTACAGTCGCGTGTTCTGTGGTCTACCCCCCGCCCAACGCTGGACGATAGGAGCGGGATGTGTTATCATTTCCGCCGATATAGGGAAGAGACACCCCATCGCAGCAGCGTACGCACCATGTAGAAGCAACCGGATAAACAGGGGAGAGTGGCAAGGATGAGAGTTTTGTTCATCGGCGGAACCGGCAACATCAGTTCGGCCTGTGTGGAACGGGCGCTGGCGAAAGGCTACCAGGTACACCTGCTCAGTCGGGGCAAGCGTCCGGTCGCCTTTAGCCAGGAAGTGACCGCCATCGAAGGGGATCGCAATGACCCCACAACCATGCGCCAGGTGGCCGAGGAGGGGCATTACGACGTGGTGGCGAATTTCGTCGGGTTCACGCCCGATCAGGTCGAGCTGGACATCGCCGCCTTGGCGGGGCACGTGGGCCAATACGTCTACATCAGCTCGGCGAGCGTCTACCAGAAACCGCTCAACCATTATCGGATCACCGAGTCCACGCCGCTCAGCAACCCCTACTGGGAATACAGCCGGAACAAGATCGCCTGCGAGGAGCGACTCAACCGGGCCTATCGCGAGCAGGGCTTCCCCGTGACCATCGTGCGCCCCACCTACACCTACGGCGAAACCTGGATTCCCGCCGGGGTGGGCGGCCACGGCTATACCGTCGTGGGGCGCATGCGCCGGGGGCAGCCCATCATCTCCCACGGCGACGGACAATCCCTGTGGACGATGACCCACAACACCGATTTCGCCGTGGGTTTCGTAGGGCTGTTTGGCCGCTTGCAGGCCATCGGTGAGGCGTTCCACATCACCAGTGACGAGGTGCTCACCTGGGATGCCATCTATCGCACCATCGCGCAGATGGCAGATGCCGACGTGGAACTGGTGCATATTCCCTCCGAGTTTATCGCCGCCGTCAAGCCCGATTGGGGGGCGGGGCTACTGGGAGACAAGGCCATCAGTGTGGTATTCGACAACAGCAAGATCAAGCGCCTGGTGCCCGAGTTCCAGCCGCAGGTGAGCTTTATGGAGGGCATTGGCCGCTCGATCGCCTGGCACGACGCCGACCCCGCCCGCCAGGTGATCGACGAGGGAACCAGCCGGACAATAGACCGCATCATCGCCGCCTATCGGCGCGGCCTGGCCGACCTCGGCTAGAAAGGACAACCACGTGGCACGCAAATTCCTGGGTATTTCCGTCACACCAGCCGCCGTGCAAAACGAGGGTCTGCAAGCCGTCATGGACCGCATCCAGGCGACGGGGGCGAACGCCATCTCCACCGGCGCGGGCCTGTCGCAACCGGCGGAGCGCGGGCAGGGCCACCGCGAACCACCCCTCGATATTGACGGGTACGAGCGGCTGCTGGACCGCCCGCTGTGGGGCCAGCGCGAGCTATACCTGCAGGGCTATCGCACCTACGCCCATGACGAGGCGCTGTTCGCCGACACCCCTTATCGCCCCGGCGGGCAACTGGCCCCGGTTGAGTTGGACCGCGACCTGCCCCACAAGATCCTGGCCGAGGCACATAGCCGGGGGATGGCCGCGCACCTGCAACTCGGCCCCACCGGCGTGCCAGGATTGCGCCCCGAAGATCAGGTGCATTACCCGGACGGCTCGGTGCCCGGCGCGCAGCGCGTCGCCCGGCAGGGCTGCCTGAATAACCCCGCCGTGCGCCCATACATCCTGGCGATCGTGCTGGACGCGGCCCAGCAGTTCCCCGAGGCGGACGGGCTGTTCCTGGATTGGGTGGAGTACACTGTCTATGACCTGCGCGACCATTTCGGCTGCACCTGCCCGCATTGCGCCCGCTCCGCCCAGGCCTGGGGCTATGACTGGGAGCGCATTTCCCGCGACGTGCGTGCGCTGTGGGACCGCCTGCATCGGCTGGATGCCCAAGACCTGGAATATATCCAGCGTATCGTACGCACCCCTTCCGCCCTGCTGGAACTGCTGCAAACGTACCCCGGCTGGCTGGATTTCCTGCGCTTCAAGGGGGAAACGGTGACCCGGCTCTACGCGGACATCCGGCAGAGCATGAACGATGCCGGGGCGAGCCGGATGGAGCTGGGAGCCAACGGCTGGCCGCCGCCATTCAACCGCAGCTCCGGCATGGATTACCGGGCATTGGCGGGGATCTGCCAGTCGGTGCGGCCCAAGCTGTACACCTTCCACTGGTCGGTGATGCCCCGTTGGTACGGCCAACTGCTGCGCGAGTGGAACCCCAGCCTGCCCGAATCGCAGTTGCTAGACACCCTGGTGGCAGCACTGGACCTGCCCGACGACGTCTCGCCGCGCACCTTTGCCCGCTACCACATCCCCGCCCCGGAGGAAGCCCACCCGGCGCTTCCCGAATCGTGGCGCAGCAAACTGGACGAGGTGGTGGATCAGGTGGGAGGGCGAACGCGCTGCTACGCCTATGCCCATTCCTACCGCCCCGCCGAGCAATGGAAGCGCATGGTCGCCGTGGTGCGCGACAGCCGCGTGGACGGTATGTGGGTCACGCGCTATGGCTACATGACCGACGCCAAGCTGCAAATCCTGGCCGATATGTGGCGCTAACCGCGCCCAAACCTATTTATCGCCAAAGGAGCAAGATGAGCCAAGTCGTCCGTTACGAGAGATTGCGCCCGGCGCAGATCGTGGCCCGGCGCGAAGCCTGCCCGGTAGCCTATCTGCCCATCGGGACCATCGAGTGGCACGGGGAGCATAACCCGGTGGGCCTGGACACGCTCAAGATGTACGCCTTGCTGGAGCATTGCGCCCAGCAGATCGGCGGGCTGGTGTTCCCGCCCCTGTACTATGGCGAGCACCGCGAGCAGGCGTTGATGGAAGCCAACGCCGCAGACCGCGACAAGATTGCCGAGAAGATGCACCTATCGCCCGCCAATTTCGACCCCGGCTATATGTACCAGTCCGTGTCGGAACAGAACACCAACTATCACCACCTGCTGTTGCACATCATGCATGAGATCAAGAGTCTGGGTTTTCGCGTGCTGGTGATCGGTGGAGGCCATTATCCCCTGCTGGATCACGCGCGGGCAGCGGCGGCCGTCTTTAACCAGACGCAGGACCGCCCCAAGATGATCCCCTGGGCGATGACCGGCTATGAGCTGGTGCGCGACCAGTTCCAGCCCTGCGGCGACCACGCGGGCAAGTGGGAGACCTCCTTGCTGATGTACCTGGACCCCGGCATGCAAGATCTGTCCACCCTGCCGACGGACCGCGGCGTAGCCCCCATCGGGGCCAGCAACAACGGCATTCAGGACGCGAACGTGGAGTTTGGACGGCAGGCCACGGAGGCAATTGTCGCGGCGGTAAAGGAACGAGTAGACGAATTCCTGGCGCACCCGGAGCGATACCAGGGGCACAACGCACCCATGTGACCGCGCCTAGGGGCGTGCGCCAATAGGCGGGCGCCTGTGGGCGAGCGCCCCTACCAAGACAGGCCCGCGATCCCCTTCCGCCGATCCTTAGAGGGCCAAAGGAGAAAAACTTTGAAATTGTCGATTGACGGGTTGACCTGGCAAGCGGAAGGGGAGGATGCCCTGCAATTCTGGGGAGAAGCGCTCAACCGGGAGAAGGCCACCCATCGCTGGGTGCGCATCACTATCCGGCTGATGGACGCGGCCCGCAACGTGTTGGCCGAAAAGAGCGACATCACCGGCCTGGAATGGACCCTGCCGGGCGGCAGGAACCCGTTCTTCGTCCGGTTCGAGAACTCGCCCCGCGGCTGGCAGTCCTACGACGTGACCGTCGAGAGCCACGTCCACGACTATGCGGACGGGAGCGTGCCCCAGCCACACGCGGGCTTGCAGGTGGACCGCGTGCATTACCGGGAGATCAACCGGGCCGGGCTGCACTCCACCCTGATCGGGATGCTGAACAATGTGGGGGACGCGCCCGCCAGCCATGTCAAAGTGGCCGCGACGCTCTACGGGCCGGATAGCAAGGTGGTGGGGGTGCTCAGCCCCTACCTGGTGTCCCAGGGGGTGCTGGCCCCTGGGGATGCGATGCAATTCGAGCTCAAGTTCTACGCGTTGAGCGGCCCTGTGGCCGACTATACCGTGCAGGTACAGGGCCGCAAGGTGGCAAGCTAGCCCCTCGCGGCCCTGTCTGCCATAAGGCGAGTTGCTCTGCATCAGTATTCGCCACACACGCACCAGAGGGAGGCGGATGACCGTCTCCCTCTGGTGTCAGACTACAGACCTGTTGCTGCTGTTAGTTGTGCTATCTGGCGAGATACTGCTCAAAAGCTGGCAGGTGCTGCTCCAGAGACGCTCGCCGGAGTGCCGTGAACACTTGCGTGATGTCCTGGTTGTCCACCATGCTGAACAGCCGATCATACAACGCCGCATCCTCGACTTCCGCCTGCACTCCCGCCTCCGCCGCCTCGCTCAGCGACGCAAAGGTGGGAACCTTGCCCGCCCAGAGGTTCTCGGGCACTTCCAGGTCATACCGCTCAAACAGGGTCACCAGTGCCGTTATGTGCTGCTCTTCCGCGCGAGCGATGTTCGCAAAGGGCCGCGCGTTCCCAAAGGTGTTCAGGATAGACTCGTAGGTTGCCAACGCCTTGTATTCTTCATCCAGCGCGAGGGTCAGGGCTTCCACTTCGTCCTCGCTCAGGGGCGCTTCGGCTGCGGGCAAACCTGCCGAGATATTGCCAGTCCCCCGCATGCCGCCTGCCGAACGCCCGCCACCGCGCGCGCCCGCGCCGTATGCCCCCTGGCCCGCCGTCCACGCGGGACGCCCATCAGTCGCCTGCCCATTCCTGGATGGTCCAGAGGCAGCCACAGCCATTGCCAATGCGCCTATCGCCAACACCGCCACCAAAACGATCAACACGATCTTTTTCATGAGATGAACCTCCACAAGATTGCCAACCCTGCTTTGGGGGTTGGGCTGTTTTGTTCTGTCGTACAACTCTATCCTACCAGGGAAATGTGGAGATCTCGTGGAGGAATTTCGCAGAAAGGATGGGGAACAAACATCTGATGCAATGGGGGGAACAATCGGCTGCCTTTTCCCCTGCGTGGCAGTTCGCTCACGCAGGGGAAAGCAGCCGTGCTTATCTCCTAATACGCCCGTTATGCGTCCGGCGAGACGACGCCTCTGCACCAACAGCCATCGCCTCCCCGGAATCCAGCGCACGGAGGAGGGGTCTCCTACCCCCACCGGATGCCCCTGCCGCGCTGAGTGCCTTTCCTCGCCCCAAGCCGTCATCCCGGCACGGGACAGAGCCTACCTGGAATCAGGGCTTCTTGAATGGAACCAGCCGGTCAACCCTTGCCAGATAGTCTTTATACTCCTTGCCAAAGGCCTGCGTGAGCTGCTGCTCCTCTTTGCCGATGAAAATCATGACACCGACGTATAGAAATACCGAAGGGACCAGGTAGACCCAGGTCAACGTCAGCAGCGTGACGGCGGGGAGGATAAAGAACGTCACACTGGAGTAGATGGGGTTGCGAACAACCCCATATGCGCCAGTCGTTACCAGTTTGCCTTTGGAAAAGCCCGTCAGCAGTTGGATAACCGCCGCCCCCCAGAGAAGCAGCCCAGGGATCAGGAACAAATAGCCCACGGGCTTGATAAAGCTGATGCTCGCGGGCAAAGCGGCTATTTGGGGTAAATATGTACCGACCAATATGGCCGCAAGCAAAGAGGGCAGCATGAACAGGATGATCTTCCCGCCCTGGCCGACGATGCTCATGCCGTATTGCTTTCCAAATATCTTGAGCATTCTGTCTCCTCTTGGTTAGTTCCATGATGCATGATGCCCTCTATCTCCTGGTGTCAGCCGCATACTGCGGCCGATGAGGGCGAGGTGGATGGACCGCCGCGGGTAACCCAAATGAATATCGAGATTGCAGAGGCGCGAACAGCGAGCCGAACAGCAGACCCTCACCCGCTTCCGGGCGCGTGAACGTCAGTCAGCAGACCCATCCGACCAGTGGAACCCCACCTATCACGCGTCGGGCGGGACGACGCCGATGGTCAACAGGATGTTGGCATAGATGCGTTGCTCGCCGGTAGCGATCACCAGCGCCACGTCACTGCTTTTGCCCGCCTCGTAGAACGCGAACCGCTCGTAGGTCTGCAACTCGACGCCCTGGAGCACCTGCCGGAAGGAATCGAAAATCGGCGCTTCGACGCCGTCGGCGGGCATCATCACGTGGGCCGCCTCGATGGGCACCGCGTCCACGATCACCTTCAGCACTTCGTCCACCGGCGCAAACCCGCGCGTCAGGTTCAGATAGACGTGGGCGGCGGCCGGATTAGAGCCGGTGCTGTGCGGATAGTTCCCATCCGAGATCAGGATTTTGGAGCCGTGCCCGGCACTGCCCAGCGCCGAGAGGATTTGCGGGTGCGTCAGTTTGTACTTGAGCATGGTTACCTCCTGTGGAAGTGAACGGTTGGTTGCGCCGCTCGATCACCGGCGATGCGCGAGGGATATGATAGTCCAGGAAGCGGCGCGCGACAAGTGCGCGAACTGGCAAGCGAACAAGCTCACTGCTCATGGAGACCTCTGGGCGCACCCCATCTGATGCTGCGTATTGTAAAAAACCCTATTGTGCTTTACAATATCCTGGTTGCAGGAATAGATATCCCGATACCGCAAGGCCGGGAAATCGACGGCGAGAGTTGCGCTCAAGTTTATGTAAAGGAGATAGATGCCCACCCTGGATGACGCCATCGCGCTGGCTGCCCGCGCCCACCACGGACAGCGAGACCGCGCCGGAGGCCCCTACATCCTCCATCCCATCCGCGTCATGCTCCATTTTGAAGATGAACTGCGCCAGACCATCGCCGTGCTGCACGATGTAATCGAAGACTCGGAGATAACTTCGGACGATCTCCGCCAGCAGGGTTACTCCGAGGAGATTGTGAGCGCGGTGGAACATCTATCACGGCGCCCGAACGAACCGTACGAAGAGTTTGTGGAAAGGGCCTGTCAGAACCCGCTTGCCCGCTGTGTCAAGCTGGCCGACCTGGACGACAACATGAACATTCGCCGCCTCCCCTCCCTCGGTCCCAAGGACGCCGAACGCCTCCAGCGGTATCACCGGGCATGGGTTCGGCTGACGGGCAGCGAGTCAGACTGAGGCCAGGAGCGCCTCTGCTGCCCCGCAAGTCTGCCTCGACAAGGAAGCAGCCCGGAGGAAGTGCATATGATGCAGGAAATCTCTGCACCGAAGCAGAGCGCCGTGCGGCAACGAGTCCATGCCATTCACCTGCTGCTGGCAGGTTTCATCCTCTTATCGTTGGCCCTCAATATTTACTGGATCAGGTACAACACCGTGCCCCCCACGTGGGACCAGGCGTGGTATCTGGAAAACGCCGTCAGCTTTTATCAGCATCTCAGGCATGAGGGGCTGCCCGGCCTGTGGAGCGCCTACACCGACGCTTTCGAGATCAAGGCGCCGCTAATCTCGCTGCTGTCGTTGCCGTCCTTCCTGACCATCTGGCCGGGGCCGGACACGGCCATGATCCCCAACCTGATCCTGCTGGTGTGCCTGAACGTCTTTTTGTTCCTGCTGGTGAGGCAGCGATTCAGCGAGACGCACGCCCTGCTGGCCGTGCTGATCACCAGCACCATGCCCGTACTGGTCATTCTCAGCCACCAATACCTGGTGGAATACGGCCTCACCGCCCTGGTGGTGATTTGGATGTATCTGCTGTACAAATCGCGCTTTTACCGCAGCCGGGCCTGCAATCTGTGGCTGGGGATCACCCTGGGGCTGGGCCTGCTGATGAAGGTCCTGTTTCCCCTGTATATCGCCCTGCCCGCGCTGATCGCTTTTGTGGTCCGGTTGGGGGAAGAACCCCGCCGACAACAGCCGCGCGCCCTGCTCGATGTCGCTATCATCCTGGTCGTCGGGCTGGCCGTGGCCAGCACCTGGTACGCCTTCAATTGGCGTGCGGTAACCCGTTTCGCCCTGACCGCCAGCTTTGGGGAGAACGCGCAAGACTATTCGCTAGGGAACAACTTTGCCTGGCAGACCATCGTCTATTACTGGAAAATCCTGATCAACGACGCCCTCTCGGTCTACTATGCCGCGTGCCTGGGGCTGGTGGGGCTGGCCTACCTGCTGCAAAGCCTCATCCGGCGCAGGCGGTGGCACGTCAGTGCCGACCTGCTGCTGCTGGGCGGGTGGTTTGCCGCCCCCTTTGCTGTCATCACTGTGGGAGTGAACAAGGACCCGCGCTTTCTCGCCCCCGCCCTGCCCGCGCTGGGGATAGCCATCGCCTGGCTGTTGGTAGCCGTGCTCGGCCCCAGGGTCAAATACGCCTTTCCCCTGCTGTTCGTCGTGCCCGCTCTGGCAGCCCTCTACCTGATCGCGCCTGTCGAGATCATCAACCTGCCTGTGCAATATCACGGTTTCGTGCTGCTGCCCGACAAACGGGGTGACAATCCCGCCTTTGCCTGTGCGCCCCGCCAGGAGAACTGGCCCCTGGTCGAGATGCTGGCCGCCATCCACAAAGACGATCCCGGCACGCCGCGCACCATCTACACCGTGGTGGACCACCCCTACCTGAACGTCAATACCCTGGCCTATTACCGAACCCTGCACGCATATCCGCTCCAGGTGCTCACCCTGGCCTACTGGCCGAAGGATGCCCCGCAAAGCCAGGTACGTGACGCCTTGAACCAGGCGCAATACCTGATCCTGAAAACCGGCAATCAGGGGCCAGCGTTCACCACCTGGCGAGATGATCAGGTACGCGCGGACCTGGAGGCCGGGGCACTGCCCTTCCAACGGTGGCAGACCTACGACTTGCCCGACGGCTCAGTCTGCGAGATCTATCGGCAAATGACAAACTAGAGGGGGCTGCGCTGATCAGGAGGCAGAGCGCAACACGGACATACCATCGCATCGCGTTGCGACCGACATAGACACAAGCTCGTATCTGGTAACCATCCCTACCCTGGCATAGAAGGAGACGCCAAGATCATGGAAGCATTCCTCGGCTACTTTCAGTTAGCAGCCCTCACCGTCTTTACCGTCGCCGTCACATCGCGCGCCATCCAGAACCACAGAAAGCAGAGGATCAATCCTATCCAACTGACTACAACCGGGAAAGGGAACGGACACGCCACGAGTTTGCCGGTGTTCCTGGGCCTCACCCTCTGGATCGCGTTCGTCGTCATCTATGGAATCGGCGCAGAAGAACAGTGCCTTCCGGCGTTCCTGGATATTGCGCTCATCGATAGTGTGGTCGCCCAGGTTCTCGGGGTGTTGCTCATCCTCCTGGGATTGACCATCTTTGTGCTGGCCCTCCGTACGCTGGGTTTTTCGTGGCGGTTGGGCATCGACGAGCAGCATCCCGGAGAGTTGGTGACATGGGGGATCTATGCGCTCACCCGTAACCCCATCTTTTTGTTCTTCAATTTGTATCTGGCAGGCACCTTCCTGATTAACGGGACGCTGGTCTTTTTGCTGTTCTTTATCGCCGAGGCCGCGCTGCTGCACATCCAGCTTCTCGACGAGGAAGAAACGCTTGCCCGACTCTTTCCCCAGGCGTATCCGCAGTATCGCGCCAGCACCGCCCGTTACATCGACTGGCGGCGAATAGGCTGCGGCGTCGCCCGGATGGCCCGCCGCGTGTTCTCCGGGGAGGGAACAGGGAACAACGGCTGAACCAGCCAGTTTTACTAGCGACAGGCTAATCGTTACAATACAAAGGATGTCAATACCTTCAGAGAACCCTTGTACGGAGATGGGCAATGTATGCTCTCCTTGTGTGCGACGAGCCGGACGAATCGGCCATCCTGACTCTGATGTTACAGCGTGTCGGCCTGACGGTCACCTCCGCCAGCGACCTGGAGCGCGCTTTGCGTAGTTGGGCACAACGCCCGGTAGATATGGTAGTGGTCTCCCTGCGCGGCGATTCCCCTGTGGAACAGGTCCATCAGGTGCGCCAGGTCACCGAGGTGCCCCTGGTCATTATTTCTTCCATCAGGGACGAGGACACCATGTCCGATACATACGACGCCGGTGCCGACCTGGCGGTGGCTCGCCCGTACGGTGTGCGGCTGCTGGTCGGGCAGTTGCGCGCCCTCTTGCGCCGTAGCCACGGCACGCCCTTCCTGAGCCTGCCGAACCTGCGCGTCGGCAAAATCACGCTGGACCCCTCCACCCGAACCGCCCAGGTCAATGGGCGGCCTCCCCGCCGCCTCACCCACCTGGAGTTCCGACTGCTCTACACCCTGATGATCCATCAGGGCCAAACGCTGCCCACCGAAACGATTGTCGAGCGCGTATGGGGATACAGCGGCGAGGGGAACCTGGAGCTGGTGCGCGGATTGATCAGCCGCCTGCGGGCCAAGATGGAAGAAAACCCCAAAGACCCCCAGTTTATCCTGAACGTGCCGGGGATCGGCTATCGCCTGAGTGGCTAATGTGCCGTGTGGCGGCAGCACCGCGTAGCGGCAGCGCCGTGTAACGGCGGGGACCCTATGTGCAAAAATTCATACGCCCATGCGCATTTGGCCCCTGGTTTTCACACAGGTTTTCTACACTATTTATACAACCGGGGACTATACTTGGCTATGATTCCAATAATGAAACTGAAGTTGTGAGGAGAGGGGATCATGCCTTTCGCACCTTGTCCAGAATGCGATGAAGATATTCGAATCAGTGGCACACCCAAGCTAGGCAAAATAGTCGTCTGCCCGCAGTGCGGCACCCGGTTGGAGGTCGTAGAGCTTGATCCGCTGGAGCTGGACTGGGCCTTCGATGAGCCTGAAGACTGGGATGACGAAGAGTCCGATTACGAGGATGAAGACAAAGACGACGAGCTTGACTGGGAAGACGACGAAGAGGAAGAAGAGTTGGAAGAGCTGGGTCTAGAGGAATCTGTCGAAGAACTCGAGCTCGAAGAGTACGAAGACGAAGAATAATCGCAGCCTGGACCAGCTATTCTATTGAATAAGAAGCCCTTCCCCGCCTATGGCGAGGTAGGGCTTTCATCTTGCTTTACTGATATGAACCTACGAGAAGAGGAGATGAGAAACCCTATGGAAGACATCGAGAGAGAGCCTGAAGAGCCTCCTGCTAAAGGCAGGCCCCCCCACCCCTGGGGACATGTGCCTGCTGCCCAATGGAATGATTGGCGGTGGCAGCTTGCCAACCGCCTAAAGTCCATTGAACAACTCGCTGAGGTCATTCATCTCACCCCGTCTGAGGAAATTGCCTTGCAGAGTGCGAACCATTTCCGCGTAGCGATCCCCCCGTATTTCGCCAGTCTGATGGATCCTGAAGACCCGGATTGCCCTATTCGACGTCAGGTGGTGCCTACGGCGGAGGAACTCGCGCCTTTTGAGGCCGAAATGGAGGACTCGTTGGCCGAGGATGCCCATTCCCCCATGCCGGGATTGGTGCATCGCTACCCGGACCGCGTGCTGATGTTGGTAACAACCCAGTGCGCCAGCTATTGCCGGTATTGCACCCGCAGTCGCCTGGTGGGAAACGTCCATGCGCAATTCTCACAGGCCGACTACCAACGACAGATTGCCTATATCGCCAACAACCCGCAGGTGCGCGATGTCCTGATCTCGGGGGGCGACCCACTGACCTTGCCCGTCAAGGTGCTGGACCAAATCCTGGCCGGGTTGCGCAGCATTCCGCACGTAGAAGTAATCCGGATCGGCACGCGCGTACCCGGCTTTTTGCCGCAGCGCATCGATGAGGAATTGCTCAACTGCTTGCGGAAATATCATCCCTTGTGGATGAATATACACTTTAACCATCCCAAAGAAATATCGCCCGAGGTAGAGGCGGCGCTGACCAAGCTGGCCAACGCCGGTATTCCCCTGGGCAGCCAGTCAGTGTTGCTGGCCGGGATCAACGACTGCCCGAATATCATGAAGGATCTGTCTCACAAGCTGCTTCGCAATCGCGTCCGGCCCTACTACCTGTACCAGTGCGATCTGGTGCATGGTGCGGGGCATTTCCGTACGCCGGTGTCCAAGGGTATCGAGATCATGGAGGCACTGCGCGGCCATACCTCCGGGTTTGGCATCCCGACCTATGTGATCGACGCCCCGGCCGGTGGAGGCAAGATTCCCATACTGCCCAACTACCTGTTGAGCATGTCGGATAGCCGCGTGGTGGTGCGCAACTATGAGGGGTTCATCAGCACCTACTCCCAGCCCACCAACTACCGGTCGCACGACACCAAGAACTGTCCGTATTGTCAGAATAGCGCTTCCGAAGGGGGGCAAAAGGGAGTGGCGGCACTGCTGAGCGGCGACCGGCTGGAGATCACGCCGGAAGGCTGGCACGAGACCCATCACCGCGAAGCCTCAGAGCCGGTCTCCCTGCCCGCCAGACAACGAGCAAAGGTTACCCGATGAAATCACTGCGCATTGCATTGCTGTATAACTACAAAGGCCACGTCCCACTGGCAACTGACGCCCCAGAGGACGCGCTGGCCGAATATGACTCGGAGGAGACCATCCAGGGCCTACAAAACGCCCTGCGCTCGGGGGGATATGAAGTCATCCCCCTGGAGGGGGATGAGACTTTCCTGGATGCCATCCGCCAGGTGCGGCCCGACATCTGCTTCAACATCTGCGAGGGGCTGCGCGGCGATTCGCGCGAGTCGCACGTGCCCGCCATCCTGGAGATGCTGGGCGTGCCTTATACTGCCTCCAGAGTGCTAACGCAGGCCATCTCGCTGGACAAGGTAGCGACGAAACGTTTGTGGCGCGACAGCGGGCTGCCCATCGCGCCGTTCCAGGTGTTTACGCATGCGGCCCAGCCACTGGATGCGCGGCTCTCTTTCCCGCTGTTCGTGAAACCCTCTCGCGAGGGCACGGGCATGGGCATCAACGAGCGCTCGGTGGTGCGCAACGAGGCCAGCCTGCGCGAGCAGGTGCGGTGGATCATCGACAGCTACCATCAACCGGCGCTAGTCGAGTCCTACCTCCCCGGCCGCGAGTTCACCGTGGGCCTGGTGGGGAACGCGCTCGGCCTTGGGGAGCAGCCTCCCTCCGATTTTTATGACGCCAGAGGCTACCACGTTTTCCCGGTATTAGAGATCGACGTGCGCCATCTGGGCGGCGAGGATCAGGTGTACACCAGTCACATCAAGTCGGTGGACCCGCTGGCTCCCAATTATCTCTGCCCGGCGCCCATCGACGAGACGCTGGCGAAACAACTGCAAACGCTGGCCGTGCAGGCATTCGAGGCCATCGGCTGCCTGGACGTGGCCCGCGTGGACCTAAAGCTAGACGCCCAGGGGCAGCCGGTCCTGTTGGAAATCAATACCTTGCCGGGCCTCAACCCGACCTATAGCGACATTGTGATGGCCGCCAGGGCCGAAGGCGTTTCGTACAACGCCCTGGTGCTGCAAGTTCTGCAGCAGGCCATCCGGCGCTATGGCCTGGATGGGGCCGCCTGATCGATCGAATTCCCCCATCCTCGCCCGATTGACCCTCACCCTCGACCTACGGTCGCTCCCTCTCCCAAAGGGCGAGGGTGGCGTGCGCGCCAGCGGCATGCATGCCGAGACCAGACGCCTTCTCCTTGGGGAGAAGGTGCCTCGTAGAGGCGGATGAGGGGATCTCTATTGCAGAGTAAGCCAAGCTACAACGGGGCGCGCAGATTACTGCGCGCTCCTTGTGTGTTCTCAGCAACAACGCTCACAAACGGCGCAGCACCAACACCCAGTCCTGCGGGTGCCCCTTGTGCGTCTGTTCGGGGGCGGCAAAACTCGCCCCCTCGGCTACTGCCGGGGTCCGTTCCCCGCTCAGGGGGTCGAACCACTCCCCTTGGTACTCCGCTACCCCCTGGGGCAGCGCCAGCGCCACCTGCCCACCCACAGGCAGATACACCGTGATGATGCTGTGGTTGGCCGTTGCCAGGGCCAGCGGCTGCTCGCCCAGCTCCCACTCGGCGGGTACCACCAGTTCGGCGGCAGGGGCCAACTGGTCGAACGGCACGACCTGGGTGAAAAAGCGATTGACCAGTAGCAGGTAGGGCAGCCCCGCCTGATCCTCGTGCAGATGTGCCCAGGGTCCCCAAGAGTTCTCGAACCCGTGGATGATCCCCAGTGCGCAGAACGCCCCACGCCATGCTCCCCGGCGGGTGTGCTCCTCGTCGCAGAACTCGTGGCTCGGCAGTAACAGCTCGAACTCGGGGTTGCGCTCATAGCCCCACTCGGCCATCACGGCCACCCCCGGCCAACCTGCCAGGCTCCGATGGACATCCTGCTCGAGGTCAGCAGCCAGCCAGCCATACTCCGCATCCCTGCTGCCCCACGTCTGGTACAAGATGGCGTCCACAGCGTGCAGGTCGGTGGCAAAACGTTGCGCAAAAGGCGGGACTCGGGGGCCATTGTGCACGGCCACGATATGCCCGTGAGGGGCCATCCCCTTGACCACCCGCGCCATGCGAATCGCCCAGCGGTCGGCCACGGGGTTATAGCGCCAATCACCGTCGGGGTAATACTCGTACTCGTTCATCAGCGTCCAGAAGTAGACGCAGTTGTAGGCGTCATAGCGGGCGATCAGGTAGCGCATCCACAGTTCTTCCCATTCCGGCACAAACAGGTCACGGCAGCGGAACGGGAACTCGAAACCCCACGCCTCCATGATCATCTCCAGCCCCAGCCCCAGGCTCTCCGCCTTTTCCACCACCTGATCGACGGTCTTGAAGTAGTCCAGGTTGAAACGGTCAAAGCGGGGGGACTGCTCGCTGCCGCCCCACGGCCAGGTGCGCCGCGTCTGCCACTGGTTGTACCCCTCCGGCGGGTGGAACGGGCTGACCGGCACGCGCACGCGAAACAGATTGAACCCCTGTCTGGCCCGTCGTTCCAGAAAAGAATAGACGTCCACGCCGCAATGGGCCATCCCGAACAGGTTATACGTGGTATCGCCCAGCAGGAAGCATGGCTCGCCCGATTCATAGCGCAGGCCCCAGGCACTACCGGGAACAGCCCGCAGAAACCCTCGCTCGCCGCAACAGGTGACCTCGAAACTCCCCTGGCGCTCTAGCTCTGGATCGCGCGGGCGCGACAGGACAGCCCAGGTCCAACTGCCCACCTGATCGGGGTTGAATCGCACGCGCCACGTACCCTCTCCATCGTAAAACGCGGGCACGATGGCCGCCTCGCCCGATGGGCTGGTAAAGGTCACCTCCACCACTACGTCCACGAATGGGTTAGCATACGTCTGCCCGCTGGTTAGCTCCCACTCTCCGACAGAGCGCACCCGTATAGAAGTTGGGTTCCTTTGCATAGCAACTTGCTCCTCATATATTCAGCTCATACGCGAATGACCCTCAAGAATCAATCGCTCAACTCTTGAGCAAAAGCCCGGCTGGGGTTGACGGTCAATAGCTTGTGAATAATCTCCTCCGTGGCCCCGGCCTCCCGCAGCCGCGGGATGAACAGGTCGGACAGGGAGGTAAAAGGACGCACCTCTCCACCGTTCGGCTCGCCCACATGATACCAGCCCGCATCCTGCGAAATCAACAACTGGTCCTCGTACCCCTTGTCTAGCATGTCCAGCACCAGCTCTACGCGGGCGTCTATGGACGTAGGCCCGATGCTGTCATATTCCAGCCAGGCCCCTCGCCGCGCCAGTTCCTCGTGCTGCGCTCGGTCAGCGATGGCGTCGGCATGGACGATGATATAGCGCCGGGGGTCCATGCCCTCCGCCTCGATCAAGTCCAGGCTCTCGTGGGCCGCCACGGCGTGCCCCGTGTGGCAGGCCACGGCCAACCCCGTAGCCAGGTGGGTGATGGCTGCCGCGCGGACAATCACCTGCTGGATGGGCGCCAGCGACGCCGGATGGACGGCGATCTTGATGAACCCCGGGCGGATGCCCGTCTCCTCGATCCCTTCCTCCCACTCGCGAATCCACCCTGCCGCCACGTCGCCAGGCGCGAGGCCGAACACCTCCGCTGGCAGAAACGGCTCTTTGTACAGGCCCGTATTCGTCAGGATGTGCAGGCCGGTCAACTCGGCCAGGCGCGCCAACACCCGCACATCCCGCGCCAGATACATGGGAGTGCAGTCCACAAACCCCCGCAGGCCCCGCTCGACCAATGCCTGCAAATAGGGCAGCATGCGTTGTACCACCAACTCCCGCTCCCAGCGATGCGGCCCGGTCTGGTCCGCCCCGATGAAATCGCACATCACGTGCTCATGGGCCAGCGTAGGCCCCAGGGCTTGCGGCTCAATCGGTCCCCGTACAGTCTGGATAATGGGCATGGTTCCCCCTGTTGGAAAACGACAACTCTTCGGCTGCGGTGTTTACCGACCCTAAACGATTCTAGTCCGCCCCGTCGTCGCCGTCCAGCGCACCAGCCCTTGACGGCAGCCCTGCTCGTTGCTATCATGTAGCCAATAGGCCGCTATACGTTGAAAGGAGCGTGCCCATGCCCAAGGTACCCTCAGAAGTTCGTGAAACCTGGCTTGAGCAGCAAGATCAGCCCTTTGATCTGATCGTCCATGTGGAAGGTAATGCGCGGGAACGGGGTGACGAACTCCAGACACTCGGCTTCCAGGTCAAACGCAGCTTTCGCCTGACCAACTCCGTCAGCCTGCGCGGGACGGGCAAACAGGCCCTGCAATTACTGGATACCCCCTGGGTAACGCGCATTGAACCCGACCGTTCTGTCCACGCTTTCCGGAGGTAAATCCCATGTCAGAAGACCGTCCCAAGCTCACGCGCGGCCTTGTACAGAACCTTGGCCACGTAGAGGACCGCCAACAGCAGGTCCCCATCATCGTTCGCTATTCATCGACAATGCGCGTCATGCGCCACGCGGAACCCATGCGCGGCGTCCGACGCAGCTATGATTACCACTTGCGCCCTTTTGCCGCCATGCAGGCCACTCCGGAGGCCATCCAGCAGCTCGAATCAGACCCGGAAGTCGTCAAGATCTACGAAGACCGTCCCGTCTACGCCATTCTGGACACCGCATTGCCCGTTGTCCAGGTTCCCCGCCTCTGGCAGGAAGGAGCTGGCGGAGCGGGCGTGCGGATTGCCATCGTGGATACGGGCATTGATCCCGAGCACCCCGACTTTCAGGGGCGCATCGGCGCGACGACCGACGTGACCGGCGAGGGGCCGGTAGACGGCAACGGCCACGGAACGCACTGCGCGGGCATTGCGGCCGGGTCTGGGATCGCCAGCGGCGGCAAGTATCGCGGCGTCGCCCCGGCTGCTACCCTGTATTCCGCCAAGGTGCTTCGCTCCGACGGTCAGGGCATGACCAGCGACGTGATGGCAGGCGTAGAATGGGCCGTGGACCAGGGTGTCCAGATCATCAGCCTGTCGCTGGGCAGTGCCGGTTCCAGCGATGGGACCGATGCGTTGAGCGAAATATGCGATGCCGCCGTAGAGCAGGGGATTATGGTCTGCGTGGCCGCCGGTAACGAAGGCCCTGGCCCTTACACGGTCGGCTCCCCCGGAGCGGCCCGCCAGGTGCTCACTGTGGGCGCTTCGACCGACGCGGACCAGATCGCCTCCTTCTCCTCGCGCGGCCCGACGGCTGATGGCCGATTAAAGCCCGACATCGTCTGCCCCGGCGTCAACATCATCGCCCCGCGCGCCCAGGGCACAGCGATGGGCACGGTAGTCAACGATTCCTATACCGCTGCATCGGGCACGAGTATGGCGACCCCGCTGGCGGCGGGCGTTTGCGCCCTCTTGCTAGAGGCCGAGCCGCAACTGACTCCCCTAGAGATCAAGGCCCGTCTCATCGGGACGGCGGTTGATCTGGGGGTAGATGCCTATGCGCAGGGCAAGGGGCGTGTAGACGCCTGGCAGGCGCGCCATACTGAAGTGGAGCCGGGGCCTACCCCGCCCGCTCCGCCGCCGCCCAGCCCGTCGCCGGGCCAGGGTTGCCTGACTGCCCTGTTCAGCCTGCTATTCTGGAAACCATCACATTAACAGGCTGCCCCCAAGGGGCAAGCCTTTGAGCATATCGCCGACAGGGCCGCCATGTCCGAATCGTGAGCCAGCAGGCGACGCGAGGCGTGGGCCTGTCTGTTTGGCTATGTCCGATCTATATTCACGTAAGGGAGGCTGACATGAGTATCCAACTTTCGGGTGCCGATTTGATTGACCTGGCCGTTCAAACCGAGGTGCGAGGGGAGGCGTTCTACCGTCAGGCCGCATCACAGGCAAGCACGCCAGAAGCCAAGGAACTGTTTGCCTACCTGGCCGAACAGGAAGTACACCATAGACAGATATTTCAGGGACTTGCCTCGGCGATCGTCATCACCGAGATGGATCCTACCACCTGGGAAGAGGCACTGGCCTACATCGAAAGCACCGTAGATCGGGCCTTTTTCACCGCCGACGCGCCCATCCGCGCCGTGCCCGAAGGGGCCACCGAGGTCGATATGCTGAACAGCGCCATCGCATTCGAGCAGCAAACCCTGCTCTTTTTCTACGCCCTGCGCGACCTGGCCCAGCCAGTCAACCGCTCCATCATCGACAAGATCGTGGAGGAGGAAAGAAGGCACGTCCGACGGCTGGCCGCGCTCAGGGAGCAGCGTCGGGAGAGCGGACAGCCCTGATGCGGTTACTCCTCCGGCGGGTGTGAGGAATCTTGGAGCATCCAGTCCTCGATGACTATCGCCGGGAAATAGAGATAAAAAGTTGTGCCCTGGCCAGGTTGGCTCACTACGCTGACCTGGCCTTCTTGTTGTTGCATGATCCCATAGACCACCGACAGCCCCAGCCCCATGCCGGACCGTTTGTCCTTGGTTTTGGTGGTAAAGAAGGGATCGAAAATGCGCTGCATCGCTTCTTTGTCGATCCCCTCGCCCGTATCGCGAACAACCATCTCTGCATACCGGCCAGGACTCAGGCTCAGTCGCTCCGCCTCTATCCCTTGCAGTTCTTCCAGCCGCGTAGTGATGGTCAGTGTGCCCCCCTCGGGCATGGCGTCGCGCGCATTGCTGACCAGGTTGACCAGCACACGGTCGAATTGCCCCTTGTCCCCCCAGAAAAAGATCGGCTCGCTGGAAAGTACAAGCTCTAGCGCGATGTCATTCCCCAGGAAATGGTGCAACATCCTTTGGGCGCGTTCGATCAGCACGTTCAAATGCAGGATTTCCGGTTGGGCAGTCTCCCCCCGGCTAAAGGCGAGCAACTGTCGGCTGAGCGACGTGGCGTCCTCCACCACCCGCAGAATGGTGCCCAGGTGTTCCTCCATCTCGGCCCCGCGCAGAGTATGCCCGCTCATCAGCTCGGCTTCCCCGCGAATAATCGCCAAAAAGTTGCCGAAATCATGCGCCACGCCAAAAGCCAGCCGGGCCAACGCCTCCAATCGCCTGGATCGCTCCGTCTCGTCTTCCAGGCGGCGTTTTTCCGAGATATCGCGGCACAGCAGCGCCACACGCGGCTCCCCCTCGACATACACCCGATAGATGGTCACCGCCAGGTACATGCTGCGGACAGGTTCTTCTGTCATCCAATGGCAAGACATCTCCACATTTTGCCGCGCGACTCCTGATTGCAGCACATCCTCCAGGAGTGCCGTCAGGTCCGCCCCATTGGAAGCCAACAGGCCACATACTTGGGCAAAGGGCATGCCCAGCGCATCCAGCCCCAGTCCCAACAGGTCATGGGCCAACTCGTTCACATCAACGATCTGCAACTGCTCATCGAGCAGGATAAAGGCGTCCCCGATATTCTGAAACAGGTTGCGGAACCGCGCCTCGGACTCGCGCAGATCCCGTTCGATTTGTTGCCGCCGTAGCCAGATGGTCACCTGATAAGCAAAGGTCTCGATAATGTGCGGCAGGGCGAGTCGTTCCCCTGCGGGGAGGATCATCGTGGCGGTTCCCAGCAATTGGTCTTCTTGCGCCAGGCCGATCCCCCATATCTCGCCCACCCCTATCGCCTGCTCCAGCGCCTTTGCGTCTTCCGGGCTGATGCGCCCCAAGGCCAACTCATAGATCCCTGCAATTGGCACCAACTGGCGCTTTCTCAGGTTCTCGCTCGCATCCGGGGATAGGGGATATTGGGCGGAAAGGAGAGAGGAATCCACCAGACGAGCGACAGTCTGCTGGATGGATTCGGAACCAGAGAATGCCTGGGCGGTCAGCAGATTGCTCTCCGCGTCGTAGGTGCTGATGTGCACCGCGATAGCATCGGCCAGCTCGCGGAGCCTGTCAGCGACGAACTGATAGCCATTCTCTTCGGGTGCCAGGCCCACCAATCGCGTGGCCGAGTCGGCCAACAGCGACAGTCTGGCATTGTTCAACCGCAGGGCTTCATCGGACCGCCAGCGCTCGGTGATGTCCTGCCCCAGGACGAGCACGCCAGCAAACTCCCCCTGGGCATCCGACAGATTGCGGACGGTCCAGGACACGATTCGCTGCTGCCCATCCTTGCGCCGAACCCTGGTTGCCTGATTCTCCAGTGTTCTGCCCTGATACCGGGCCTGCCTGACGGCGTGGATTATGTTCTGGTGGTAGGTCTCATCCGGGTAGATTTTCGACCAAATATCGTTGCCCCCCAGCACCTCCTCACGGGAGTAACCACTGATCTGTTCGGCGGCACGGTTCCAGGTAATGATGCGGTGGTGTTTGTCCAACATCGTCAGCCAGACGCTGGCATTGTCAATGATGGCTTGCAGGGATTGGTTCAGCCTGTATAGCTCCCTCTCGGCCTGGGTTCGCTGAATGGCAGCGCCCAGCGTGCCCGCCGCCGCCCGCAAGGCTTCGCGCTCGGCGTGCGACCAGCGGCGCATGGCCCAACAGTCGTCGAACCCGACAAACCCCCACCACTTTTCCCCCACAAAGATGGGGACCGCAATGATGGACAGGATTTCCTGAGCGTCGAACACCTCGCGCTCATCCGGGGGGAAATCGCGCACCAGGCCGTGAATCGGCTCGCCGCGCGCCAGCATACTCGACCAACGAAGGAATCCGCGATCCCGATAGGAAAAGCCCTGTAGTTCAGGGTTATCTATCTGGGGTACAATTCCCGGCGCCACCCACTCGTATCGCTGGCTGGACATCAAGTCGCCATCAGGCGACAGGTGATTCTCGAAAATGTACACCCGGCTCAGCTCGGCAGCATCTCCCAACCTGGCCAGCACTTGGTGGATCTCGGCATTCCAGCCAGTGGTCGTCAGCAAACACTGGGCCGCAAAGCTGACCGCCTCCAGAATGGCATCCCGCCGCCGGAGCGCATCTTCGGCCAGTTTGCGCTCGGTGATATCGAGGGCAAAACCCACCACCCCAACAATGTTGCCCGTATCGTCCCTGTAGGGTATTTTGCTGGTCTGCACCCAGCGCAGCCCCGTAGCGGTGGATATAGTCTCCAGAGTGTCCCACTTACTGCGCCCCGAAGACATGACCTCCCGGTCATCTCGCCAATAGGCATCCGCCTGGTCCGGGAAAAGCTCGTAAGCAGAGCGGCCTTCAATTTCCGATCTGGGCAAACCCACCGCCTCTGCGAGCGCGCGGTTCACCCGCAAGAAACGATTCTCCGTATCCTTGTAAAAGATCATCGCCGGGACGGAATCGAGGATAATCTCCTGCTGGCGCTGCTGGTGGCGGAGGGTCTCCTGCATACGCTTGTGGGCGGTGATGTCGTGCGCGATCGCGCAGCGGTAAACGCTATGGCCTTCCGTACTGCGCAAACAGCACACTTGCAGCCGCACCGAACGCAGCGAGCCATCGGCGGCCAGTACGCGCAGTTCGACAGGCGGCGCCCCTTGATCGCCCTCGGCGTCATCTCGCATCTGGAGAGCGGCCAGGGCTTTGTGCCGGTCCTCCGGATAGACAGCATCTATCCATGCCAGGGGGGTCAGATAGAGGGATTCCGCGGGGTATCCCCACACCCGCTCATAAGCGGCATTCACGTAGAGGAGGTAGTGCAGATCATCACTGTAGACCCAGATCACGCCGGGCAGAATATCCGCCAGATCGGTTTCAGAGGAATCCTCTCCGTTGGCATCTCGTGACGAAGCATCCGGCTGATCTTGCGATTGCAGATCGTGCGATCGCAGATCTTGCGATCTGGGAGGGTCTTGCATACGCGCGCATTTCCTCTTATTGGCAGGGAGGCTGGACAAAGCCTCCGTTCTTTGCTGAAGGGAACCTGAATGGCTTCCCCGATCTTGTTCGCTGATCGAGGAGTGTCTTCATCCATACAACCTCATTGGTGTACCACAGTTGTGGGGACAAAGCGCTCTACCAGGAATATAGCTATCTTCGGTTTGCCTGTCAAGGACTTGGGCCAATTGGGCTATACTATCCTGACAAAATACTTGACAAAGTAACTAAAGTATTGTTATAATAGGCTGTAATCTTCAAGAAGGATGGTGACAAGATGATCCAAGAAAACGAGTCCGCTCCCGATTTCGTGCTCCTGTCGGACCAGGGAGAAGAGGTTTCCCTGTCCTCTTTTCGCGGCAAAAAGGTTGTGCTCTATTTCTATCCCAAGGACGATACGCCAGGCTGCACCAAGGAGGCGTGCAGCTTTCGAGATGATTACAGCCAGTTCTTGATGAAAGGGGCGGTGGTGATGGGTGTTAGCCCCGATCAGCCCGACTCCCATCAAAAGTTCCGCGCCAAGTTCGGCCTGCCCTTCTACCTTTTGAGCGACCCCGACCACAAGGTCGCCGAGATGTACGGCGCGTGGGGCCCCAAAACGGTGTATGGCAAGACGACGGAGGGGATTATCCGCTCCACCTTTGTCATCGACGAACAGGGGAAGGTTACCAAGGTCTTTCCCAAGGTCAAGCCAGAGGGACACGCCCAGGAGGTCTTGGCACTGCTCTAGCCCTCGGTAGGCCCTGCACGCAACCAGAAAAGATACGTGGCGATTTGACAATCGCCACGTATCATGCATGATACCAGAGAGAGGGCAGTCTGAATGAGGGTTACAGGAAGCGACATGATCAGCAACATCGACTCCTTGACGACGCTACCTCTACTGAGAGAGCTGGACGACGGGGCGCGGCTGCGGCTGGCCCCCCATATTCTGCACCGCACCCGTAGCGCGGGAGAGATGATCCTGCTGGAAGGCGAACCGTGCGAGATCATCTACTTTGTCGCCCGCGGGCTGGTGCGGCTGCGCCAGTTCTCCCAGGAAGGGCGCACGCACGTGCTCGCCTATCTGGGTCCCGGCGAGTCATTGAATCTGGCGTCCTGTCTGGATGGTGGTTTGAACCTGGCTACCATCGATGCCTGGACGGATATCGAGCTGTATGCCATTCCCACCGCCCAATTCGAGGCCCTGCTGCGCGAATACCCCGCCCTGGGCGTTTCCGTCGCCAAACAACTGGCCGCTGAGGTGCGCCGCCTGAGTGTGATGGCCAAGGAGCTGGCCCTCCACCCGGTGAGTATCCGCCTGGCGCGCTTTTTGCTGTCCAACGCCGAGGAGGAATACCCCCGCCGCCTGTGGACGCAAGATGCGATTGCCGCCAACCTCGGCACAGTGCGCGACGTGGTGGGGCGGTTGCTGCGCGCGTTTGCCGACGAGGGGCTGATTCGCCGCGAGCGCGGGCGCATGGTCGTCGTAGATAGAGCAGGTCTGGAGCGCAAGGCACAAGGAGAATAACCGTTGAACACCGCTTCTCTTCCATCCTACTCCCCTTCGGAGGATGCTTTGCCAGAGATTGAGCAGGAACGCTGCACAGGCTGCGGCTGGTGCGCGACGGCCTGCCATTGCCATGCCATCATCATGGGTGCCACCTGCCCGAGCATTGACCCCGCCCGCTGCGGATGTTCCGCCAACTGCCCGCCGGATTGCCCCTCCGTCGGGCTGTGCGAAGAAGTCTGCCCCACGCAGGCCATCCACTGCTCCTTCGAGATCACCGACCAGGAAGGGTAAGCCACAGAACAGACAGACGACATGGAAATGCGCATATGGAGCGCCAGCAGGATTCTCTTTCGTGTCGTTCGTGTTTTTCGTGGTTCTTCCTTTTATCCCTTCCGTGTGTTCTGTGGTCAACCCTCTCCCCGCGGTTGGACTTGACGTCCGCCACCCAGCGGCTACACTTGCATCCAGTGAGTCAGCCCGTCAACGTTGTTCATAGTGCCTCACCCAGATCCTACAACATATGAGGAGCCAACATGACAGACAAGGTACGCATTGGGTTGATCGGGGCCGGAGGTATCGCCCGGCATCACGTCAGGCAACTGCTGCAAGTACCCGAAGCCGAGATTGTGGCCATGACCGACCCCAGCCAGGAAATGGTCGATCAGATGGTGGCTGCCCACCCGCACCTGGCAACCGTGCCCATCTATGCGGACTATCGCGAGATGCTGGCCGAAGTGGACATGGATGCGGTGGAAATCAGCACCCCCCACACCCAGCACTTTCAGCAGGGAACAGACGTGCTGGCAGCCGGGAAACACCTGCTCATGGAAAAGCCGATGGTCTGCTGCGTCCCCCACGCCAAGCAGCTCATCCAGGCGGCCGAAGCCAGCGGCAAAGTGATGATGGTCTCCTATCAGCGCCATCTCCAGGGAACCTATGTCTATATTCGGGATCAGGTCACCAAGGGCGCGCTGGGAGACATCCAGTACGTCTCTGCCCTGCAATCCCAGGACTGGATGCGCAGCCAGCGCGGCAAGTGGCGCCAGCTCAAATCCCTCAGCGGCGGCGGCCAACTGAACGATTCCGGCAGCCACCTGATCGATATCCTGTTGTGGACCACCGGCCTGGCCGCTGACACCGTGTTCGCCTACATGCGCAACTATGACACCGAAGTGGACATTGACTCGGCCCTCAGCCTGCGCTTTACCAATGGCGCGCAGGGCACCCTGTCCATCATCGGCGACAGCCCCATGTGGTGGGAAGAGTTCTCCGTCTGGGGCACCGAGGGCGCGCTGCTCTATCGGAACGGCTCGATCATGCAGCGCAGGCATGGCGAAACGGCCATGACCGAGGTCAAAGAGCTGCCAGCAGACTCGTTCCCCGACCGCAACTTTGTGGACGCCATCCTGAATCGCGACGAGGTGCACGTACCGCCCACCTGTGGCCTGCGGGTCATCGAGTTGACCGAAGCGGCCTGGAAGTCTGCCGAGCTGGGTCGCCCCGTCCGCGTAGGCGAGTTGGGCTGACCTATCGCCAGGCTCTGCTCCCCTCGCCCCCTGGGCGAGGGGGCGGCACGCAGTGCCAGCGGCATGCGTGCCGGGGGGGAACTTTTCGGAGCCAGGTTCCCATCCTGAGTCTGTGGGGTGAGGTTTGCCCGCAAACGACTACTGTGATCCCATTGGGAGGGCAGGCGCATAGCCCTGTCCTCCCGTTTCCCTTGCCGTGACCTTGACCTGTGAGAGGAGCCCTCGCGATGACACTGTCCAGACAAATCGCCGTACAGCATCGTTACCTGCACTTGCCCGTGGAAAATGACGCCCCCATGCGCCACCTGCGCCTGCTTTTGAATGACCATCTGGTGCGTGGCCTGGACATTGAGCTGGCCCAGGGCGAGCCAGATTTCTGGGTATTCACCGACCTGGCCCCTTTCCAGGGCCAAACACTGACCGTAGAGGCGGCAGATGATACCCTGCCCGCCGGGGCGCTGGACTCTATTGCGCAGCAGGATGCCTTGCCGAGCGACGATACCCTCTACCGCGAGGCATACCGCCCGCAATTCCACTTCTCATCGTGGCGCGGCTGGAACAACGACCCCAACGGCCTGATGTATTACCGGGGCGAGTACCACCTGTTCTATCAGCATAACCCCTACGGCTGGAAGTGGGGCAATATGCACTGGGGTCACGCCGTCAGCCCCGATCTCGTGCACTGGCAAGATCTGGACGATGCCCTCTTCCCCGACCAATTGGGGACCATCTTCTCCGGGTCCGGCGTGGTAGATCATGAGAACACCACCGGCTGGCAGACCGGCGATGAGCAGGTGCAGGTCTGCATCTATACCTCCGCGGGCGGCACATCCGTCGAGTCCCAGGGGCAGCCTTTCACCCAGTCCATCGCCTACAGCGTGGACCGGGGGCGCACCTTTACCCCCTATGCGGACAATCCGGTGGTGGCGCACCTTGCGGGCAGCAACCGCGACCCCAAGGTGATCTGGCACGCCCCCACCCGCCGCTGGATCATGGCCCTATATCTGGACGAAAACGACTATGCCCTGCTCGCCTCGCCGGACCTGAAAGCCTGGACGGTCATCCAGACTCTCACCCTGCCCCAATGTAGCGAGTGCCCCGACCTGTTCGAGCTGCCCGTAGACGGCGACCTTGCCCGCATGCTCTGGGTGTTCTGGGGCGGCAACGGCACGTATCAGTTGGGCGATTTCGATGGGACCACCTTTGTGCCAGAGGGCCCGCCCCAACGCTACGACTGGGGCGGGGACAACTATGCCGCGCAGACCTTCAGCGATATTCCGGCAGCCGATGGGCGCCGCATTCAGATCGCCTGGCTGCGGGTCAACCTGCCCGGCATGCCCTTTAACCAGCAAATGTCCTTCCCCTGCGAGCTGACGCTGCGCACCACGCCGGAGGGCATCCGTCTGAACAGCTACCCCGTGCGGGAGATCGAAACGCTGTACGACCAGGCGTATACCTGGCAGGGCATGACCCTCCAGCCGGGCGACAACCCCCTCGCGACTATTACCGGGGAATTGCTCGACATCCAGGTGGAATTCGAGCCGCGCGACGCCACCCAGTTCGGCTTCTACGTGCGGGGCATCCCCGTGTTCTATGATGGGGGCAGGCTGGATTGTGCCGGGCGGCGGGCGCCGCTGTCGCCCATAGAGGGGCGGGTGCGCCTGCGTATCCTGGTAGACCGCGCCTCTATCGAGGTGTTCGGCAACGACGGCCTGGTGGCCTTGCCCGTGGGGGTGCTCCCCAGCGACACCAGCCACACCCTGGAGCTATTCGCCAGGGGCGGGAGCGTGCGGGTCCATGCGTTGACGGTCCATACGCTGCGAACGGCGTGGAAGTAACATCATCCCGCCGCATACCTTGAGCCTTGAAGGAGACACGATGAGCCGATTCATCTACCGTGGCCGCAAAACCAACGAGATTTCCTTCCCCCTGGGAGGCATCGGCACCGGCTGCATCGGCCTGGCCGGGAACGGCAGGCTGATCGATTGGGAGATCTACAACCGGCCAAACAAGGGCAGCGTGAACGGCTTTTCCCATTTCGCCATCAAGGCCGAGCGAGACGGTGCCGTCGTGGACGCTCGCGTGTTGAATGGCGACCTGCACCCGCCCTATACGGGGCAACTCAGCGCGGGCGCATTCCAGTCGTTCGGATTTGGCCCGCCCCGCCAATACCTGGCCGGTATGCCTCACTTTGCCGGAACCACCTTCCGCGGCGAGTTCCCCATCGCCAAAGTGACCTTTGAGGACGAGACCTTTCCCGGCCAGGTGACGCTGACGGCATTTAGCCCCTTTATCCCGTTGAACGACGTGGATTCGGGGATTCCCGCCGCGTTCATGGAGGTTACGATAGAGAACACGACCGACGCGCCGCTGACCTACACCGTGGCGGGCACGCTGTCCAACCCGCTGCCCGCCAACAACTCACAGCGGGTCACTCGCGAGGGGGACGCGCACCTGCTCCACCTGACCAGCGACGCGCTCCAACCGGACGAAGCCGCCTACGGCGACCTGACGCTGGCTACCGATGCGCCCGATGCAAGCTGGCAGGAATACTGGTTCCGTGGGGCCTGGTTCGACAACCTGGAAACGTACTGGCGCGATTTCACCGCGCCCGGCCCGCTCAAGAACCGCAGTTATCCCCTGGATAAGGCGGGCCAAGACAACCAGGGCACGCTGGCCGCGCATCTGACCATAGCGCCCGGCAGCAAGGGGCGCGCCCGCTTTATCATCGCGTGGAGCTTTCCCAACTGCCAGAATTACTGGAAGCCCAACGCCTGCGACTGTGCGAAGGAAGCCGGAGTGCCCTGCACCTGGCGCAATTATTACGCCACTCAATGGGAGAACTCGCGGGCCAGCGCGCTGTACGCCCTGAATCAGTGGGAGCGGCTATACGGAGAGACCAGACTGTTCAAGGATGCCCTGTTCGCCTCTGACCTGCCAGAGGCCGCGCTGGATGCCGTCTCGGCCAATATCTCGATCCTGAAAACGGCCACGGTCATGCGCCTGGAAGATGGCACCTTTTACGGGTTTGAGGGTTGCCATCCCGGTTCGGGCTGCTGCGAGGGCTCCTGCCAGCACGTGTGGAATTATCAGCAAGCTGTGCCGTTCCTCTTCCCCGCGTTGGAGCGCTCCATGCGCGAGGCGGATTACATCTATAACCAGCAGCCTGATGGCGGGGTGCCCTTCCGGCTGCAACTCCCGCTGGGCAGCGCCCGCTCCACCTTCCGCCCTTGTGCCGACGGTCAATTCGGCGGCGTGCTGAAAGCGTACCGCGACTGGAAGATCAGCGGCGACACGGACTGGCTGCGCAGGCTGTGGCCCGCGCTCAAGGCATCCATCGCCTACGCCTGGCACCCGACCAACCCCGACCGATGGGACCCGGAACAGACCGGCGTGCTGTGGGGCCGCCAGCATCATACCCTGGACATGGAGCTGTTTGGCCCCAATGCCTGGCTGACCGGCTTTTACCTGGGCGCACTCAAGGCCGGGGCGGAAATGGCTGAGGCCCTGGGCGAGCCGAATACGGCCACCCTCTATCGCTCCCTGTTCACCAGGGGCAAGGCGTGGACAGATGAACACCTGTTCAATGGCGAGTACTACCAGCAGCAGGTCGACCTGCGCGACCAGGATGCATTGGCCCCCTACGGGGATGCGCTCAAGAGCTATTGGGACGAGGAGCACGGCGAGATCAAATACCAGGTCGGCGAGGGATGCGGGCTGGATCAGGTATTGGCCCAGTGGCACGCCAACCTCTACGGCCTGGGGAAACTGTTTGACCCCGAGCAGACCCGTCGCGCCCTGGCCGCCACCTTTCAGCACTGCTATAAGAAGCCAATGCGCGCCTTCTACAACCCGTGGCGCGTCTTTAGCCTCAACGACGAGGGCGGCCTGATCATGTGCGATTGGCCGGTGGGCCGAGAAAAGCCCGCCATCCCCCTGACCTACGCCCAGGAGACGATGACCGGCTTTGAATACGCCGGGGCTATCCAGATGATCCAGAGCGGCCTGGTAGACGAGGGGATGACCTGCGTCGAGGCGATCCGCGAGCGCTATGACGGGGAAAAGCGCAACCCCTGGAACGAGTTCGAGTGCGGCAGCAACTATGCCCGCGCCATGGCCAGCTATGCCCTGCTCAACGCCTTCAGCGGGTTCGAGTTCGACATGGTGCGCGGCCTGATCGGCTTCCGCCCGGTACGCCTGGCCGATGGGCGCTTTCGCTGCTTCTGGTCCCTGGACTCGGGCTGGGGCGAGGTGAGCATACAGCCTTCCGGCGCGGAACTGCGCGTGCTGCACGGCACGCTCCAAGTCCGACGGATCATCCTGCCCGGCAAGGCCCAAACCGTCGCCCTCGGCGATCAGCCGCTTCGCTTTACCGTGGAGGGAGACGCGATTGTCCTGGCCCAGCCAGCGCACATCGGACAAGGGGAAACGCTGCACATCACGCATTAGGTTCTTTTTCGGTAGCCCAGATAAAACCAAACCACAAGGAGGCAAAGATGAACAAGATTGAACGCTTTCGGGCCATGCTGCGAGGCGAGCCGGTAGACCGCGTACCGGCGGGCTTTTGGTTCCACTTTGCCCCCGAGTTCAGGGGCAGCGAGCCAATGGCCCGCGCCCACCTGGACTACTACCGGGCCACGGACCTGGATGTGATGAAGGTGATGAACGATACGGGCTATGCGCCCATCGGCACGGTGCGCATCGAGCGCCCGGAGGACTGGCGCACGCTGCGCCCCACGCCCCTTTCCGACCCGCTGTTCCAGAGCCATCTGGACGGGCTCAAGCGCATCGTGGACGCCATTGGCGATGAGGTACTGGTGATGACCACGGCCTTTAATCCCTACAACCAGGCAGCAGCCATCCTGCGCGCTTCTGGTCAGATGGACAGCACCGCCGCCCGCGACCTGTTGCTGGAGCAACTGCGCGCGAACCCGGAGGCGGTTCAGGCGGGCCTGCGGGCCATCGCCGAGGACCTGGCACCTTTCTTCCAGGCGTGCATCACCGAGGCGGGCGCGCGCGGCATCTACTACTCCGCCCAGGGGGGCGAGCGCGCCGTGATGAGCGACGAGGAGCATGCCGCCTTTGTCAAGCCCTACGACCTGTACTTGCTGAACGAGATCAACACGGTGGCCGAGTTCGTCGTGGGCCACTTTTGCGGGAAAGAGATCAACCTGTCCCGCTTTGTGGATTACCCGGTGCATCTGATCAACTGGGCCTATCAGTCGGGGAACCTCTCGCTGCCAGAGGGGCACGCCCTGTTCGGCGGCAAGCCGGTGCTGGGCGGCCTGGATGAACGCGGGCCGCTGGTCACCGGCCCGCGCGAGGCGATTCGGGCCGAGGTCGAATGGGCGCTGGGCGAGATGGGCACGCGCGGCTTTATGCTGGGCGCGGGCTGCACCGTCCCCGGTGACACCGATCCGAGCAATCTGGCCTATGCACGACAGGTAGCGGGCGAGATGAGTGCACGCTAGATCGCCTGTCCGCTCCTGGTGGACGAGCCAGGCGCATCCCAGGCCGCCCACTCGCTTTCGGCGGCTGATCAGCTTACATCGGCCGTGACGCATGGGTCCCGGCCATTATTCAGCAAAAGGAGTAAGACGATGGCTTCTCATTCGGTTGGTTACGACGACACGCCTTTCCTGCCCGATTCGCAATGGCGGGTACACGACGGCAAGCGGCCCCAGCCGCCCATTGTGACCCCCGGCTCCGAGAGCAGCCCGGAAAAGCCCGGTCAGCCGCCGTCGGATGCCATTATCCTCTTTGACGGCAGCGATCTCTCCCCCTGGAAGGGACGCGATGGCACGGCACAGTGGAAGGTCGCGGACGGCTACATGGAGGTGGCACCCCGCACCGGCAATATTGAAACCAAGCTGCACTTTGGCGACTGCCAGCTTCACGTGGAGTGGGCCGCTCCCGCCGTCGTCAAGGGGGACAGCCAGGGACGCGGCAATAGCGGCGTATTCCTGATGGGGCTGTACGAAATCCAGGTACTCGATTGTTATGACAACCCCACCTACGCCGACGGCACGACGGGCGGCATCTATGGACAGTACCCCCCGTTGGTCAATGCCTGCCGCAAGCCGGGCGAGTGGCAGACCTATGACATCATTTTCGTCGCGCCCCGGTTCGACGGCGATCAACTGGTCAGCCCCGCTTATGTCACGGTGATACTCAATGGCGTGCTGCTGCACCATCACCAGGCGATCATGGGCCCCACCGGCCACCGGACGCTGACCTCTTACGACGAGACCCGCGCCACCACCGGTCCGCTGATGCTCCAGGATCACGGAGATCTGGTGCGTTTTCGCAATATCTGGATGCGTCCCCTGAAGGGGTACGACGAGGCGTAGACCACCGAACGCACAAGGGGACAGCGCCACAGTTGATAGTGGCGCTGCCCCATCGCCCATAATCGCTACTGATCCGTGGTAAGCTTTAGCCGCGCCATTCATCGGCTTGTAGCCGCGCGCGCGCTCCTATGGAGCGCCGGCTCCCTAGCCGGCCTATCTCGGATGCCGCCAGGGGTGGCCAATGGCGCTAACTTTTATCACTGAAAAAGAGGTATAGGCCCGTGATAGAAACGGCATGCAGCCCATTTTCCCATTAGTAAGGATTGGGGAATAGATATCGCAACTGCCCGCCCCGCCTAGGAATGAATTCCCAGGCTGATGGTTGGGAAACCCGTTCAAACGGGTTAGGTGGCATGCAGTACACTTCAGTGTACTTTTTAATCATTAGCCCGGCACTTCAGTGCTGGGTGCGGGGCTGGCCGTTACGGGGCTAATCCCTCCCATCAGGGATACCTACCCTAAACCCATGATCCGCGAAATGTTAGCACCATTGGCCAGGGGTGGCGGCGCTCCCTCTCCCATCACCCCAACCCGGCGAACAGGGCCAGCGTCGCCAGCCCCACCAGTACGGCGAGAACCATGATCAGGATATTGGACACCCGACCATTCCCCCACTGCTTCATAATGCCTCTGTTATTTGCCAACTTGAGCATGAGGACCAGCACCAGCGGCAGCAGCACGGCGTTGGCTACCTGAGACAGCCACATCAACGGGAACAACGGCAGGCCGGGGATCAACACGATCACCGAACTGAGCACGATCAGGGCCGTATACAGCCCGTAGAAGATGGGCGCCTCCTCGGGGCGATGGTTCAGCCCCCGCTCCCAGCCAAACACCTCGCACACGGCATAGGTCGTGGCCAGGGGCAACACGGAAGCCGCCAACAACGACGCTCCCAGCAGCCCCACACCAAACAGCACCTCGGCCCACGGACCCGCCACGGGCACCAACGCCTGGGCGGCTTCCTCCGCCGACTCGACCGTGATGCCCCGCACGAACAGCGTCGCCGCCGTCGAGATGATGATGAACGCCGAGACTACGTTCCCGATGGCAGCCCCAAAAACCACGTCCAGCCGGGCGCTGGCGTACTCTTTGATCTGGACGCCCTTATCCGCGATAGAAGCCTGCATATACACCGCAGCCCAGGGCGTGATGGTAGTACCTATCGTGGCCAGCACAGAGAGCAAATAGTCCGTGTCTAGACTGATGGTAGGGATTAGCGCCTCGCGCAACACCGTGCCCCAGGGCGGCCGCACGAGGATGGCCGAGGCGACGTAGGCCACCGCATACAGCGACAGCACCAGCAACACCTTTTCCACGCGCTGGTAGGACCCACGCGTTACCAGGAACCAGACCCCTGCGGCGGCGATGGGGACGGCGATATAGCGCGACACGCCAAACAACTCGGCACTAGAAGCCACCCCGGCGAATTGGGCCGCCGTCGTGCCCAGGTTCGCCACGATCAGCCCCAGCATCACCAAAAAGGTCAGCCGCAGGCCGAACCGCTCCCGAATCAGGTCGGTCAGCCCTTTGCCGGTCACGGCTCCCATGCGCGCCGCCGACTCCTGTACAACCACCTCCCCGAAAGTGATCCATACCAGGATCCACAGAAACGAGTAACCAAAGCGCGATCCGGCGACAGAGTACGTCGCAATGCCCGGCGCGTCATTGTCCGCGCTGGCGGTGATCAGGCCCGGCCCCAGCACGCTGACAAAGAGCAGCGCCCGGCGCACAACACCCCCGATACGCTGTCGGAATGTCATGTACAACCTCCTGAATGGTGTTGAGACATCATCCTAGAAAAAGCGCGGCAGGCGCTTTTTCCACGCCGTGGGGATGATGGCATCAATGGCATCGTCTACTGTCACAATGCCGTGCATGACCCCCTCTTCATCCACCACGGGCACCTCCAGGAGGTTGTACTTGGCGACCAGCCGGGCCACGTCCCGCTGAGGCATAAACGGCTCGACGGTCACCGGATGGTCGTCCATGATCTCTGCCATCAGGACCTGAGGATCGGCCATGACCAGGGCACGCAAGGAGAGCACGCCCCGTAGTCTGCCCTGCTCATCGACGATGTGCAGGTTGTACATCGTCTCATCTTCGCGAGCCTGCTCGGAACGACGCAGGTAATCCAGCGCATCCGAAACCCGCAAGCCGATAGGGAGGGTGCTGTATTCCGTGGTCATGATCCCTCCGGCGGTGTCTTCCGGGTAGGTCAGCAACTTCTCTACCAGGAGCGAATCCTCGTCCTCCATCAGTTCCAGCAGGTTGCTGCGCTCCGCATCTTCCAGGGCGCTCAGCAGGTCCGCCGCATCATCGGGGTCCATCTCCTCCAGGACATCGGCGGCGCGCTCCGGTGGCAGGGCTGTCAGTACAGAAACCTGCATATCTGGTTCGATCTCGGACATGGCATCGGCCACGGTCTCGTCATCCAGGCGCTCGAAAAAGTTGACGCCCGCCGCGTGATCCATCTCGCTGATAATATCCGCAATATCCACGGGGTTGATCTGGCGAATTTTTTCGCGGCTGACGCGCAGGCGGATAGGCGCGTCGGCCTCCACCGGAGCTACATCCTGCCAGGGGATCACCCGGTCGGCGACCTCGCGGCCAAAGAGGCGCATGACCCGCTCGCCGAGACCTTCGACGCCCAGCCGCCGCGCCAGGCTGCCAGTTCCCACCGCCACCCCGGTCAGTCGGTAATGGCCGTTGCCGGGCACGCGCGTCAACTGGAGATCGTTCACCCGCACCAGGCGGTGGCCCTCCACATCCACGATCTGACGGTCCATCACCTGACGGCGCAGCCACAGTTCGTTCCCACGAGGTTGATAGGTAGCGGGTCGGGTAGTACTGAGGATAATAGCAGGGCTAAGCCAGGAAACCTGGTTGGCTGGCACGAGGATTTCCTGCCCATCTTTTTGAAGCATGGCCAGAGCGCGCAGGGCGGGGGCGCCTTGCTCCAGTTCTTCGACCAGCAGGTCCGTGCAGCGGCCCAGGCGCTGCCCCTGCTCGCCCCACACGGGCTTGTCGACAATTTGGCTGAGATACGTGGCCATGGGATACCTCCCTGAATCGTGATTGGGTTGGATCCCACAGACCACGCGAGCTACGGACGTCCCCCTCTAGAAAAGAAAAAACGCGGCAAGAGGCCGCGCCTTATGGGGAACCCATAGAAGCACACGCCGCCTGTCGATCAGGGAGGGCCGATATTCCCGTAACGTAAGTGGTCTGCGGGATTGTCTTGTGATGAACTGCCGATGTCGTTACTACTGTTGCTTTCCGTACTGTTGGGTTCCATGTTCTCTTTCTACCCTCGTGCCTTAACGGTACTACGGTATGCTAGAAAAACTGCCGGGAAAAACCATGACCATCATACCCCATACGCGGGAGCATGTCAAGAAGAAATCAGGCGAGCTTTCGGGGCGAAACTATTCTGTAGTGGCCGCGCTTTCCGCGGCCATTGAGTCCACAGCACGCTCCGTTCCCTCAGGCGACATCGGGGAGTTGGTACGCCGCCAGGAGCGATGCGGCATAGGGCCGACGCCAGCCACGGTCTTCCACGCGGTCTATCAGCCGGAACCAGGGGCCCAGCCGCGCTATGGCCCGCTCGTCGTCCGCGCAACCCACCAATAGCAACCATGCATCCTCGGCGCTCAGTCCCGCCAGACGCTGCCCCACATCCTCCAGAGCGGCGTCATCCAGATAGCATAGTACCTCCGAGCAAACGAACAGGTCATATGCCTCTGGCCTGTGAAACGTGCGGATGTCCTCCACCGCGAAGGAGAGGCCATGGCGCCCGTCAAAACGGTCCTGCGCCAGAGCAATGGCTCGCGGGCTGAAATCGATGCCCAGCATGTGGCTGCAATAGCGGGCGATCTGAGAGGTCAGCAAGCCTGTCCCACAGCCAATATCCAGTGCATTCCGGTAATATCGGCAGGCCGCACATTCGACAGCCGCACCGCGCTTCTGGCGCTCATACGGCGAGTACTCCACGCCATAGGGGTCCCGGCTGACGCGATACAGCAGATCAAAGTGAGCAGGGGTATAGGACTTGTCGAGCCAGGTACATAACTGAGGTAGTAGCTTCATAGCAGCATCGCCCCTTCTTTGGGGTCCGGTTCGCAACCCGGCGAAAACCGATGGATTACTCATAGCGAACGTGTACATCCACGACTAGCTTGGGGCAATTCTCGGCATTGGAGTAGATAGTCACCTTGTAATCATGGTTCGCGTCGTGTTTGGGGTCGCGTTCGGGATAGTACCACACGTATAACAACCCTTGCTTGCCAGGGGGAATCTCGAGCGAATTGCCAGCCTTCCAGCTCGTGTTCCCGTAAAAGACATCGGCCCGCAGACAATCTTGACACGACCACTCGATACGATCGATGGTCAGAGGAGCCTGCCCCGGATTGGGCAAACCCGAAATATCGGCCAGCCGCCCCTGGGCGTCCTTCTTGATGGCCGGGAACCTGCCCTCAAAGCGGCAAGCCGGGTCCACTTCCGGCGTATTTGTCGCGACGGCGGCCCGCGCCTGCGCCGCCGCCTGCGGTGCCGCCGCGCTCTCGGGCGCTCTGAGCGCGGGCACTATCGCTACGACCAGCGCCCCCAAAACTGCCAGCATCACGACGGGCCGCCCCAGCTTCTGGAGAAGCGGGTCGCGCCACTTCTTGGGCAACAAGAGCACCAGAATAGCCACCACCAGTAATATGGCGACGATTTTGGTATACATGGACTCTCCTAGCGGCCAGGTGGCGACCCTTGCAGACCAGGGCATCACCAGCCCAACGGTTTTCACCTCCCAGCCTTGGCCTCTGTGATGGGCGTCCTCTGGCACGGTGCGGCGCTACCCCTGCTCTCCTTCCAAAGAAGCCCAATCAGTCACGGCAATAATATTCTAGCGCGCCCCGCCGTAGTGCGCAACCGCCAAATGACGGATAGACAAGCCCAAAATCTCGGCACAGCTTCACTCGGTAGCAGACACACGTGGATCAAGTTACTCCCGGTCTCGCCGCAGTCGCTCGTCGCCCCATTGCTCGGCGACGTCCTGAATCGTCGCTCGCCAGCGGGCATGGGTATCCCGCATGCCTGGGGTGCTCCCCTCGCCATAGGTCAATCTGTCCAGAAACTCGACCACTTCATGGTAGCGTCCCCCGATCAGGTTGATGCCAGTCGTACGCGTCGGGCCGCCCTTGAGGCCGCTGCGATGGAACTCGTGGATCAGCCGATCGATCAACAGCATCTTTTGCCGGGGACCCTCTGCATCAGGGAATCGCTGCATGAACTCTCGGAACAGCGCCAGCACAGGTTCGGCCCCACTGAGTTGCTTGTGCTGAAGGGTCTGAAAATAGTCCCGCCAGGGCAGTTCCCAGCCGCACGCGCAGGTCAAGACCTCGTCGCGGCCGCTATGGTGGTAGACGGTCTCTCCACAGGCAGGGCACCGCGCGCGGCCCTGCGTGGCGTCCACCGCCTTGATAAAGCTGTCACAGCGCATGTAGAATGCCCAGCCCACCTCGTCGATCAACTCGTCGTCATAGATGCCGCGGGCGTCCGTCTCGTATAGCCGCCGGATCAGGGATTGCGGCACGCGGGGCGCCCATTCGGGTAGCTTTTTTTCAGGGTTCATCCCCACCCCCTCCATCGCTTACATGCCAGCCCAGACCAGCCCCAGGCCCACCAGCGCCAGCACCAGCAGCACGGCGAACATGCCCACCAGCGGCCACTGGCGCTGTTCGGCGAAATAGCCGGGGCTGACAATTACCGTGTAGAGCAGCATGCCGGTGGCGACCAGATAGAGGGATAGCCCCCAGCCCGTTCCCGCCAGCAGGCCCACGCCGCCCACCATCAGGGCAGCGGCCGTGAGGAACTCGCCCGCCAGATGAAAGCGAATCCGCAGCGGCTCGTGCTCCAGTTCGGGGACCTTGCCGGTTGCCAGGAAAAAGGCCCATTGGCCGATCATCAAGACGCCGACCACGATAGAATAGATACCTGCAAACGTCACGTCTACCCTCCCAGATAGCTGCTTGTCGCGCGTGGGGAAACCCACCGCGCCAGGAGCGCGCGCTCCTAGCGCGTGGCCGACTCGCGCACAAACGGAGGCTGCACAACCGGCGATGTCAACAACCCATACCGCCCTGGCCTACGGAACGCGTTGCCCCATATCTCGTGCTCCCGGTATGCCCGCAGGCGCTCCAGGTCGACGGCAGCCAGGTAAACCCCTTCCTCCGGCCCGGCCTCGACGATCAGCATATCGCGCGAACCTTCGTGCTCGTCATAGGCTATCCCGTCGAACGCCAGGGAATGCCCGTTCTCATCAGGGGCAGCATAGTTGGTCATCGCCACCGCCACCATGTTCTCATAGGCGCGGGTGCGGAACTGGCTGATGCGGTTGATCTCCAGTCCGCAGGCATTGGGCGTCAGGATTACCTCAGCCCCCTGGAGCATCAGCAGGCGGGCGCTTTCTGGATGCTCGCGATCATAGCAAATCATCGCCCCGACCTGCACCTCGCCCTGTTCGGTATCCAGCGCGCACACGTGGAAAGCGTCGCCGGGAGTCAGTGCGCTCTCCACGTCCCACTCGCAGGTGTGCACCTTGGCATAGGTCAGCACCAAATTGCCGTGCCGATCGATAAGCGAAACGGTATTGCGGGGCGCGCCCGGCCAGCGCTCCAGATAGGTCAGCGCGATGGCCATCTGCAACTCTTGGGCCAGCGCGCGAAAATGCATCACGAACACATCCTCTGGCCCCACCGCCTGAGCAGCCCACCGTTCGCGAGACCCCGGCTGCTCACGCTCGAAAAAGGTGTACCCAATGTTCCACATCTCGGGAAAGAGCGCAATGTCCGCCCCCATCTGCTTGGCCCGACGGCAAAAAGCCTCTCCCTTGATCAGGTTGGCCTCCTGGTCGGCCCCACAAGCCACCATCTGGAGCAAGGCAATACGGAGTTTGTTCATCGGTACCCCCTGTGAGAACGCGAAATAGACCGATAGGCTCAACTACGGAGAGCATACTCCCTTTCGCCCGAAAAGAAAAGCGCCCACCATCGCGAGCCGGGCGTATCCCGGAATTGGTATTTGGTAGGGATTTGGTAGAAGAATTGACAAGAATAAAGAGGTGTGTTATAAAGGAGTGTGTAGGAAGAGTTCCTGTTCGGTGTCAGAATGACCGCAGGTCCTTAGGCCCGCGGTTATTTTTCTTACCCAGGAAGCTCGACCGACGGATTTAGCATCAGTAAGGAGAGTCAGTACATGTCGGAACGCGTCCAGGGTGTTGTGAAGTGGTTCAACGCCAGCAAAGGCTACGGATTCATCGAGCGCGAGGGTGGCGAGGATGTCTTTGTCCACTACTCGGCGATTCAGTCCGAGGGCTATCGCTCGTTGAACGAAGGTCAGCGGGTAGAGTTCACCGTAGAGCAGGGTCCGAAAGGCCCTCAGGCCACGAACGTAGTGGCCATCTAAGCTCCCAGTTTGTTTCATAAGGGAAGCGCAAGGAAAGATGAATAAGAAACTGTACGTAGGTAACTTGAGTTACGATACTACCGAGGAGCGACTGCGGTCGTTGTTCTCCGAGGTAGGGCCGGTGGATTCGGTTACCGTAATTACCGATCGTGAGACCGGACGGTCTAAGGGTTTTGGGTTTGTGGAAATGGGAACCGAAGAGGCAGCCGAAGCGGCCGTTGGACGCCTGAATGACACAGAGGTAGATCGGCGCACAATCGTCGTATCGGAAGCTCGTCCTCCCCGCGAGAAATCGTATGGCGGTGGCGGGCAGCGTCGCGGTGGTGGCCGAGGTGGTTCTCGCGGTCGAGATGAGATGTACTAGGCCTTTTCGGCTTACCTACATCCAAAGTGAACCAAAAAGCGCGGGCAAACCCGCGCTTTTTTTAATTCTCTCCGACAGGGGTAACCCGCCCCGCTACGGCTCGATCTCGGCGACGGAAGCGAGAATGTGCGTCGGCTGGTAGGGATAGCGGCCCACCTCCTCCCGACAGGTAATCCCCGAAAGCACCAGGATAGTATCCATCCCACTCTCTACCCCCGCGATAATATCGGTGTCCATCCGGTCCCCGACCATCACAGTGGTTTCAGAGTGTACCCCCAGGTAGTTGAGCGCGTTGCGCATCATCAGCGGATTCGGCTTGCCGACAAAGAACGGGCTTGCGCCGCTGGCCTTTTCGATCAGCGCAGCCATGGCCCCACATGCGGGAACCAGCCCGATCTCCGAAGGGCCCGAAGGGTCCGGGTTGGTGGCGATAAAGTGAGCGCCCGCTGCCACCAACTGAATCGCCTTGGTGATCATCTGCAAGTTGTAACTGTGGGTCTCCCCCAGCACCACATAGTCGGGGTTGCGATCCGTAATGACATAGTTGGCCTGATGAATCGGCTCTGTCAGCCCGCTCTCCCCAATCACAAAGGCCGTGCCATTGGGTTTTTGCGCCGCCAGGAACCGGGCCGTAGCCATTGCCGAGGTGAAAATATGCTCGGTGGGGATGTCCAGGCCAATGTTTAGCAAACGATGGGATAGGTCACGCGGCGTATACATGGGGTTATTGGTCAGTACCAGATAGGCCGCACCGCGAGCCTTCAGCCGCTCGATAAAGAGGTCCGCCCCCGGTATCATGCGAGGGCCGCTGATCAACACGCCGTCCATGTCGATGAGATAGCTTTTGGGCGTTGCCATGAGATAGCTCGATCCTTTCCTGCAACCTGGAGGCCGATCTGGAGTCTGGCCGACCTCGACGAATGCTCGATACGGTGTGATGTCGCCCCTATGGTACACTGGTAGTCCGGATTGTCAACAGCGCGGAGAGCATTTCGCCAACCCTGTGCTCCTTGACCTCGCATCATCCCCAGATTATACTGAAATCGATCTGGATGATTACCCGGTGTCGGCTCGATCATTCCTGCACGCTTATCCTATGCTCGCCCGTTTCTTTCCCAAGGGGCGGGCGTTTTTTATCTTTCGTGGGCCTCCCACACAAGGCCACTACCGGGGATAGGTACAGGAGGTTCGAGAGATGAAATACAAGCAGTTACACGATGGTCGTCCCATCCCGGTACTCGGGCTGGGGACCAGCAAATACGGGGTCGACTCTTCGGAAGCCGATTACGACCTGCGCGCGCTGCGGGAAGCGCTGGACATGGGGTATACGCACATCGACACGGCTGAGGTATACGCTGGGGGAGATAGCGAGCGCCTTATCGGGATGGCTATCCAGGATTACGACCGCGAGAGCCTGTTCATCACCAGCAAGGTGTCCAAGGCGCACCTGGAACGAGACGAGGTGCTTGAGGCCGCCGAGGGGAGCCTCAAGCGCCTGCGCACCGACTATCTGGACCTTTACCTGATTCACGCGCCAAACCCAGAGGTACCCCTGGAGATCACCTTCGACGCCATGAACGAACTCGCGGAGCGGGGCAAAATCCGCTATATGGGGGTCAGCAATTTCGACCGGGGACGGCTGGACATCGCCACCCGCCTCACCAACAGCCTGATCGCCACCAACCAGGTGCATTACAGCCTGTTCGTACGCGAGCCGGAGGAAAACGGCGTGCTGGAATACTGCCAACAACACGACATCCTGCTGACCGCCTACACCCCGCTGGAACACGGCCAGTTGTTGGATAACGAGGTGTTGCAGCAGATCGCCGAGGCGCACGAGGCCACCGCGTCCCAGGTAGCCCTGGCGTGGCTGATGCAAAAGCCCCAGGTCATCACCATCGCGCAGTCGGCCAACAAGGCCCATTTGCGGGAAAACCTGGGAGCCGTCGACCTGGTGCTATCGGACGACGAAATGCAGCGGCTAGATCGGCTGGCGGAACCGGCCACCTGGGAGGAAGGGATGCCGACTCCCGGAGGCGCGCATCCCGCGCACGGTCCCTTTGCGCCCGAGTGAGCGGCTAACTCTATAGGCCCGGATCCTCTTCGCTGACTATAACGCGCGGGAGGTATATCCGCACCGTCGTGCCGCGTCCCACCTCGCTCTCAACCTGAATGCTGCCCCCCAACTGGGTGATGATGCCATAGATGGTCGCCAGGCCAAGGCCAGTCCCCCGGCCAACCTCTTTCGTAGTGAAGAACGGCTCAAAGAGGTGCTGTTGTACTTCCGGGGACATGCCGCAACCAGTGTCGCTCGCGGTGAGTAGCACATACTCGCCGGGAGATACATCGGCCTGCTCGGCATCCACCAGGATATTGCTCGTCTCCAAAGTGAATGCCCCGCCGTCGGGCATGGCGTCGCGAGCATTCGTTGCCAGATGTGTGATGACCTGCTCAATCTGGGCGACGTCGGCGCGCACGCTACCTCGACCGTCGCACAACTGAGCAATGACCTCCACCTGATTGCCCAGGATAAAGCGCAACGCTCCGATCATATCCTGGAGCAGCGTGTTCAGGTGCATCACCTGCGCGCGGAACGTCTGTCGGCGGCTGAACGCCAGAAGCTGCTGGGTCAGCTCGGCAGCCCGCCGCCCGGCCCGGCAGATGGCTTCCATATCTTCCCGCAGCGGGTCGTCCGGTTGGAGCGCAGTCAGAGCAAACTCGCCATAGCCCACAATGACCATCAACAGGTTGTTGAACTCGTGGGCCACGCCCCCCGCCAGGCGACCAACGGCCTCCATTTTCTGGGCCTCGCGCAAGCGCTCTCCCAACCGTACCCGCTCGGTGATATCCGATGTCTGGACGATGATGCTTGTTACCTGACCCGCTTCATCGAACAAAGGTTCGCCAGAACTGGATGCGTGCCACAGTTCACCGTTTTTCCGAACCGCCCGATATTCGAACCCTCGAAAACCACGCTTCTCGCGCCTGATTCGCTCAAATAGCGCCTGTGCTCTCGGCGCATCACCTTCATGCACCCACAACTTGGTTCGCGCCCGTAACTCTTCCTGCGTATAGCCGGTAATCTGGGCGCAGTTGGGACTGGCATAGATGGTTCGCCCTTGTGGGTTGATGATGTGCAGCACGCTGGGAGCGGTTTCCACGATGGTGCGGAAACGCTGCTCGCTCTCTCGCAGGGCCTGTTCCGCTCGCTTGCGCTCCTCTACCTCACGCTGCAAGACGCGATGCACGCGCGCATTCTTGAGAGCCGTGGCCGCATAGGCCGCAAAGGTCTCGCCCAGCGCAAGATCATCCGGCGTGAAGGGGGTGCCCCGCCGACTCAGGCACATCGCCCCCAACACTTCCTCCTCGACAATAAAGGGCACCACCATCACCCGCTCATCCTGCTGGACCGGCGTGCCTGGAATCTGCATACCAGCCTCGTCGTCAAAGGCGTTGTTAAAGACCAGCCCGCGCTTGGCCTTGACTGCCCCACCGGTGAAACTGCGGTCAACTTGGAGTGGAGCAGACAGGATCTCGGCTTCGAAGGGGGGTTCCAGGGCCACGACGGGAGTCAGGGTTTGCCCGTCCGGTTCGAGCAAATAGATCACGCTCCCATAGGCCCGCAGCACAGTTTTGGCCTCTGTGGCGATCCGGGTCAGGACTTGCTCGATCTCCAGGCTGGCGGTCAGGTGGCGAGCACTCTCCAAGAGCTGAGCTTGCCATTCGGTCTGCTGCCGCAGGGTCTGCTGGGCTTCGCGGGCGGCGGTAGTATCTTTGCCATAAATTGCCACAGCCATCGCCTGACCGTCGATGTCGTAGACGGGGTAAAAAACGACATCGAGCAGCCTTCCGAGTCGTTCATCCTCAAAGTGCGTGGGGTTGCCAGATCGGAACACTTGCTCCAGATGCACCTGCCGGGAGGGGGTCATAATGCCTCCCATGCAAGGGTCATCCAATCTGCGGCCCAGCAGTTGGTCAGGCGTGTGTCCCACGCGCGCGGCCAATGCATCGTTGATAGCCAGTATCCTCAGATCCCTGTCCACCAGCATGGTCATATCGCTGGAAGCATTAAGCAGCCCCCGAAACCTGGCTTCGCTGGCGTGCAGGGCGCGCTGTAGTTCCTGATAGCGAGCGCGTTCGGTTACATCCTCTATCGTGCAGATCATCCCATCATACTGACCGTCCACCACGCGCGGGATCAGCCATCCCGACTGCAAGCTGGCCCTGCCCACCGGGGTCCTGACCGAAACAGCCGGATAGTGCACAGGTTGCAATGTTTCCCGTGCCTTCAGGTAGTAAGAACGAAAATGCGCCGTCGTTGTGTCGGGAAAATCATTCAGTATGTGTTTGCCGACAAGCTTCTCGCGAGCAATGCCAGCAATCACCTCCATCCCCCGGTTCACGTAAGAGACCACATCGTGACGATCTGCTACCCACACCCCATCGACGATGCTTTCCAGAACGCCCTGATAGGAATTGGCCGTCGCGCAGGCCACGCATTGCACATCGGCACGCTCAGAAAGAGTTTGTTCCAGTTGTTCCCCGGCCGTTTGCAGGACTGCCGTTTGCACCTCATCCCGCTGCCCCAATTCGGCTAGCGCTTCCCGCAAGGCCCGCTCGGTCCGCTTTTGTTCAGTAATATCTACATGAATCCCCAGCACGCCGCGGATCTCATCCCCATCGCGGATCGGCGCGACGATCTGGTGATAGGTGCCCGTCTCCCCATTGGCGGCCAAGTCTACCTGCCCTGTCACCGTTTCGCCCTGCAAAGCGCGCAGGCTGCTCTCCAACCACAGGATCAGAACTTGCTGCGAGATGGGCGTCTGTTCGGGGAATTTCCCCACGATATTCCCCCATCGTTTCGTGCTGGAAGAGTTTTGGAGCACACAGCGACCATCCGCACCCAGCGCGACCAAGTCACATGGCAGGCTTTCGACAGCAGACCGTAACAGCACCTGGCTCTCGTGGCAGGCCTGCTCTGCCCGGCTGCGCTCGGCCATCTCGGCTGCCAGATTCTGGCGGAGGCAGGCCTTTTTCAGCGCAATGGCCGCATAGACAGACAACTCCTCAGCCAGCGCCAAGTCCTCTTCACTAAAAGGCGCTCCGTGGCGATGTAAGAACATGCATCCCAGAGGTTGCTCGTGCGCGATCAGGGGCACCACGATCACCCGCTCGTCCGAGGCAGCCAGCGCGCGCAAACCAGGCACCTCCCAGCCTTCCACGGAGGCATCATAGAAAACCAGGCCTTTCTTGGCGCGGAGGGTCTGTTCGGCCAGGGTATCTTGCAGACCGAGAGGGGTAGTCAGGATCACAGCTTCGTGGGGCGGGTCAATAGCCACCACGGGAGTGAGGGTCCGGCCATTCGATTCCAGGAGGTAGATGCGGCAGCCGTCCGCGCCAGTCATCTCCCTGGTTTCTTCGGCGATCCTGGTGAGCACCTGCTCAATATCCAGGCTGGAGACGAGATAGCGGGCGATTGCCAGGAGGCGCGCCTGCTGCTGATGTTTGCACCGCATGGCGTCGTCGGCCCGTTTGCGCTCGCTAATGTCCTGGACGACGGCATAGGTCTGCCCATCAACGCGTTGCGACGCGCTCCAGGCCAGCCAACGATAGCTGCCATCCTTATGACGCCAGCGCACCTCGTGGTGCCCAACTGGCTCCTGGGCCAACAGGCTTACAGCAGCCCGGTTAGCCTCCAGGTCATCCGGATGGATGAACGTCTCGATGGGGTTGGATAACAGTTCTGCAATAGTCCACCCCAGTTGCCGCTCCCAGGCCGGATTCAGCCAACGCAAATGGGTTTCGTCTGCGATACAGAGGAGGTCAGGCGAAAGGTTGAACAGGACCTCTAGTCGCTGTTCTGCTTGATGTTGGCTTGATAAATAGCTGTTGAGTGCGCTGACCGCTTGGCGAACCCCCCCCAGGGCATCGCCAAACGACCGCCATACCTGTCCCTTGTCTTGCATCTACCACATCCCCCGGTCGTGCAGCCAATCCATGCGCAGCCGATAGCAAGCCGTCGCTAGGCGCTACCGGCCAGATTTCCATATCCCCCACAGGCATTATCGCATGGGATGGCAAGCTGTGTCAATTGATAGGTGCTCACTGGTAGACAGTTAACCAGCTACTATAAACCACCTATTCACAGCCCGCTGGGATAACGCATATTCCCGATGGTGGCCACGCCCCTCCGGCGGCCGGGGCGTAGCGGCTGCACGCAGTAGATCAAGCGATTGAGGTTACAGACCGAGTCCGGCAGTCAACTGGAGGGTTGCAACTAGCTGATCCAGTTCTGGAACGCTCATAGCTACGACGCCAACCAGGATGATGAGTATGGCCACGACGGTCAAGAGTTCAATGAGAGCGAAACCACCTTGCCGTTTCAGCGTTCTTCTCCTTTTAACGCACAAATGTCCCACTGATGGTAGATTACTACATGAACCTTGCGGCAACGTGAATTTGCGCGTCCCATACGATGAATAATTTGTCATCAAGGCCCCTATCTGAGATGAACGAAAGGATGTACGGGAAATTTCAACTAGAAGATATGACGATCAAGCTCCCGCCTGGTTACGGCCAGGCGGGAGCTTGCAATCTGGGGGATTCATCAAGAGGCTTGGAATAACCCCTGGGCCTTGGCGATGTGAACAGCTCCTTGCCGGGCAAGCTCGCCCTCGACAAAGGCCGCAAGGTCGTCCCGCCGCGACTCCTGGACCTCTTGCGGCAATGTGGAGAGCAGATAGGCCAACAAAGGCTCGGCCTCGGTAACCAGCAACCCATCCTCGTAGATGTGCAACTGTACCCGCTCAAACCAGGGTTCCAGGTCGTCCCGCCCGTTCTCCAGCAGGAAAGCCTTGGGGCGCGGCTCGTCCAACCTCTGCACGCCGGGGTCAAAGCGATGCAAGAGGGTATCCAGCTCGGCCATGTGTGTCGCCCCCACAGTAGAGGCGTACAAACACCCGCCCGGCTTGAGCACGCGCCGGATCTCGCCCAGGGCCTTGTGCCGGTCGGGAACGTGGTACAGCATGTGGTTGGCGACCACGGCGTCCAAGCTGGCCTCCTCATAGGGCAACTCCTGCGCGTCCACCACGGCCAGGGTGACCCGATCAGCCAGGGCAGCCACATTCTGGCCCGCCGCCGCGATCATCCCCGGCGACATGTCGGTGAGGGTGAGGGACCATCCCGGCGGGACGCGAGGCGCATTACTCGCCCAGAATTGGGCCGTGCCGCAGCCTACCTCCAGAATCCTGGCCGATGCGGGCAGGTCGAATTGGTCGAACAGCCAGCGATACCAGCCATATTTGTTCGTGCTGAACAGAGCATGGAACTGGATGCGGGCATTGAGGTTGGCCCCATTTTGATACTGGCTATGTAAAAGATACTGGCAATCGGTGCTGTCAGACATGGATATCCCCCTTAGGTCAGGTGCGGGAACCGTGCGCGAACTCTTCCATACTACCTGTTCCCCCGAAGCGTATATTATCCATACTATACCACGCTTGGTCCGGTCACAGTATTACGCAACCTTCACGGGAAATGGACCCCAATTTGGGAAACTCGAATAGATTTTACGGAACTTGATCAGCCGTTCCGTGTCTTATTCCGTAGAATGAACGGTGTGATACGGCCCGCTCGTGTATCCTCGCCCACCTTGATGGATATGTGACTCGGCTCAGGAGGAAGAGAAGATGGCTGCTCTCTTGATTATCGCCCTGGCGCTTTGCTGGCTGATGCTCGGCATGGTCGGCAGTCGCGACGCAGACGATCCGGAAGCCAAGCGCAAACGGACCTGAGGCCCGCCCACTGAGGACGGAGGCTACGGTCCGCCCGGCAAGCTTGCCGCACCATCCCCAGCGGCATTGGGCCGAGAACTTGGCGTGTCATCGCTTCTACACCGCGCTGGCGGATGGTGGTTCGTGGAAATCGTGCCTACGATTCCTACTTCGTGTTTTCCGTGGTTCGCCCTCCCCGTCGCCATACCCCCCCATTGACAGATTCCCCATCGGGCAGCATAATAACGGCCATTGGATCACACCACAGAGGCGAGGGAGGAACTATGCCGAAATTAACCGTGCCCGATCTCCTGACCAAGGTTCACGAAGGTACTCCCCTGAGCATGATTACCTGTTACGACTACCCGTCAGCCCGCATCATTGACCGGGCGGGCGTAGACATTGTGCTCGTCGGCGATTCCGTGGCTATGACCGTCCTGGGCAACCCCAACACGCTGCCCGCAACGATGGACATGATGATCGTGTTCGCCCGGGCCGTGGCGCGCGGCTGCGAGCACTCGTTCGTGATCGGCGACATGCCCTACATGAGCTACCAGGTCTCGCCATCCGAGGCGGTGCGCAATGCGGGCCGCTTTATGGCCGAGGCTGGAGTAGACGCCGTCAAGCTCGAAGGCGGGCGCAACATGATCGAGGCGGTGCGCAGCATCGTCAAGGCGGGTATCCCGGTGATGGGTCACCTGGGCTTGACCCCTCAGAGCGCGGCCATGATCGGCGGCTACAAGGTGCAGGGCCGCACCGGCGATGCGGCCATTGCCCTGCTAGAGGATGCCCTGGCGCTGCAAGAGGCGGGCGTGTTCGCCATCCTGCTGGAACTGGTTCCCGCCCGCGTGACCGAGGTGATTACCGAGAAGCTGGATGTGCCCACCATCAGTATCGGTTCGGGCGCTGGAGCTAGCGGCTTCTGTCAGATCTTTCATGATGCCATCGGCATGTTCGAGGATTTCACTCCCCGCCACGCCAAGCGCTATGCCGATGTGGGCGCTACTATCCGCACGGCGATGGAGCAATTTGCCCAAGAGATCAAGGATCATACCTACCCCGGTCCTGAACACAGCTTCAAGATCGACCGCGAGGCCCTGCAAGAATTCCTGGCCTATGCGCAAAAGCGTACAGAGGGCAAAAGCTAGCGCCCTTGACGCAGCCGGGCGGGTGCATTATTATGCGTCTTTGCCGTATTCCGGCATACATCGTGGCTCAACTCTACTTTCAGGAGGATTTGGATGGGTGACAAAAAAGTTCGTGTGGCCATCATCGGCGTGGGCAACTGTGCTTCGGCGCTGGTGCAAGGCGTGCAGTTTTACAAGAATGCCCCTGACGATCAGTTCATTCCCGGCTTGATGCACGCCCGTGTGGGCGATTATCACATCGGTGACATCGAGTTTACCGCCGCGTTCGATATTGACGCGGAAAAGGTCGGAAAAGACCTCTCGCAAGCGATTTGGGCTGGCCCCAATAACACCATCAAGTTCGCCGAGGTGCCCGACCTGGGCGTGCAGGTCTCTCGTGGCATGACCCACGATGGCCTGGGCCGCTACCTGAAGGAGCGCATCACCAAGGCGACCGGCTCTACCGATGACATCGTTGGCATCCTGAAGGACACCAAGACGGATGTGGTAATCAACTACTTGCCCGTCGGGTCCGAGATGGCTACCAAGTGGTATGTCCAGCAAATCCTGGATGCTGGCTGCGGCATGGTGAACTGTATCCCGGTGTTCATCGCCCGCGAGGCTTATTGGCAAGAGCGCTTCCGCGAGCGGGGGCTGCCTATCGTCGGCGACGACATCAAGAGTCAGGTGGGCGCGACCATCACCCACCGCGTGCTGACCCACCTGTTCCGCGTGCGCGGCGTGCGGCTGGATCACACCTACCAGCTCAACTTTGGCGGCAATATGGACTTTTTCAACATGTTGGAGCGGGACCGGCTCGAGTCCAAGAAGATCTCCAAGACCAATGCCGTCACCAGCCAGCTCGATTTCGAGTTGGACCCCGACGACGTACATGTGGGGCCGAGCGATTTCGTGCCCTGGCTGACCGACCGCAAATTCTGCTATATCCAGATGGAGGGCACTACCTTTGGCGAAGTGCCCCTCAAGATGGAAGTCAAGCTAGAAGTGTGGGATTCGCCCAACTCGGCGGGCGTGGTCATTGACGCCCTGCGCTGCTGCAAGATCGCGTTGGATCGCGGCGTGTCCGGTGCCCTGGTTGGTCCTTCCTCGTACTTTATGAAGTCGCCTCCCCAGCAGTTCGACGACGACGAGTGCCGCCGTCGGGTGGAATCCTTTATCGCTGGCGAAGAATAGGCCTCTGACCTGACTGCTCTACGAAACATCAAGCCGACCCCTGATGCATCAGGGGTCGGCTTTTTGCTGTAGATCATCCGCGATGTTCTATCGCGCCTACCAGCGCACCTCCAGCGCCATCGCCTGCCCTGGCGCAAACGTCAGCGGCAGCGACGTGGCGTCCTGCAAGGTATAGGCTTCGTCCGGCTCCCCGGCCTGCATCCGCGTGGCATGTACCTCCGGTGAGGGGATGCCATAGGCTTGCCCATTCCAGTCCAGCTCCACACGCAGCGAGTCATCGCTGACATTGGCGAACAGCAGTACCAGCCTTGGCTCGCCCCGCATCTGCCAGGCGCTGCTCATCAGCGATTCCGTCGTCACCCAGGGATCATCCTTGGAGTTGAACCACTGCCAGTTAGCCCGCACGCGCGGATTATCCCCCCGCAAGCGGGGCGGGCGAGCCATCTCCCCGGCGTAAAAGTAACGCCGCAGCCGCCAGCGCAGTTGCGCAACGGCCCGGATAAAATCCATCGGCATGGGGTCCCGCGCCCGGTTCACGTTGAACCAACCGATCTGCTCGCCAAACACGAACTGCTGCCCGGCGCGCATCCGCCAGGCCAGGGCCTGGGCCGCCTCCGGCTCCTCGGGCGCGCTACCATAGTTGCGCCCGAACATCTGGATGACCCCGCCGTACACCGCAGGCCAGGCGGGCACCATCCGGTCCTGCTGCCAGTGCCAGGTGAGATAGCCGTCAAACCACCGGGTAAACACCTCGGCATTGCACTCGCTGGTGATCATCCGCCCCTTGGGCATCTCGGCACGGATGCCATCCAGCATCTCCCAGTATCCCTTGTTCCACCAATGGCCGCCCCCCAGCGGATGGCCGTGATCTGGGTCCATGCATAGCCTGGCCTCCGCCGCGGCGATCTGGTCGATATACACCCCGTCCACGCTGCATTCAGCGAACAGGCGAGCCACCAGCTCCCGCACGCGCTCCTGCCAGAGCGGTGTGGTGGGGCACATAGGCGCCAGCCGCACAGGGCTGCCGTCGGTCTCCTTGCTGCCGTAGGTCTCGATATAGGGCTGGCCGTCCTCACCCTTGGTGGCGGCGGGCAATGCCACGCGGCTGAACTCGAAATCCTCCGCGCCCCGATCGCGGGTATCCCACAAGCGCCCGTTGATGTAGGGCATCACCCGCACGCCCGCCTCCTGTAGCTCGCGCACCCCTTCGACGAACCAGGGTAACGCCGGGAAATAATGGGGATAGTCGTTATCAAAGGGGATTTGGTGCCAGGCATACCAGTGGAACCCCAGCGGGATGCCCATATACTCCCGCAACTGTCGCAGCGGCGCGGTAGTAGTCTCCTTGTCCTGAGCCGACCCGCCCTGCGCCCACAGGCTCAACTCGCGCATCCAGAGGGGAGTATCCTCGCGCCCCTCCGCCCCCAACCGAGGCCACCATCGGGCGTTTTTGCTGGCCCACTCCCGATAGATCAGCGCCGCATCGAACCAGTCGCCCCGCAACAACTGCCAGACAGCCTCCCCTTGCAGCAAGAAGGGATTGCCGGGCCGCCCCATGTTCGGCGCGGGGTGATCTACCGTCAGGCGCAGGGCGCGGGCCGCCGGGTCCCCCTCCATGCGCAAGTCTTTGACGCTGCCATAGGGGTCATGGATGCCTACGTATAGGCCAGACGGGGTGGGTGTGGTGGCATAGGCCGCCAGGAATTGCAGGCCCCACATCCAGCCCGCCGGATAGTTGGCCTCCTGGCGAAAGGCCGATTCCCAGGCGTTCTCCCTGAGTTGGCCGGGGCCAGTGGGCACCAGGGCCAGGCCGTCGTCCCCCGGTTTGGCCAGGGCCAATTGGGGAAAGACCACCCGTTGCAAGCTCCAGTTGGCGCTGGTGTTCTCCACCTGCAACCTCCAACGCCAGGCGTGACGTTCGGCGTCGGCGTTGGCTGTAGCCTGGACGCGCACGCCCGCCAGCGCCGCATCGTTGGGCCTGGCCCATTCCGCCGAGAAACCTTGCATAGTGCGCGCCAGGTGCGCGTGTTGCCAGCCCGCGTTGGCGACCAGCGTCCTCTCCTCTGTGGTGCCAACGTGCCGCAGAGTCAACTGGAACAAGGGCACTGGCTCCTGAATGAGTAGCGCACGGCGCGTGGCCGTATCCGCCAGGCCTATCAGGAGAATGCCGCCCTCCGCCTGAGCAAGCGTCAAGGCCAGATCGCCAGCCGCATGGGTCAGATCGTTGGTTGTCATGGGTCCCCTTTCAGTCATTGCATCCTGTGAATGAGCGGATTTGTCGGGCCACCCTGAGCGAACACGCAGATCAATCCCAGTATAACACAGCTCTAATATCCAGACCAGAGCCAAAGATAAGCGAAATCAGGCCTTTTGTTAATGGCGATGTAATGCCAAGGCCCACATCCACCCTGTGGACGACGCGCCTAGCTCTCCAACGCGCGGGCGGCGTTTTCCCCCAGGATGGCCTGCTTCTGCTCCGGGGTAATCCGGGCAAACAGCACCCGCCCCAACTGGTTCGCGCCGCTCATAAACACGGTATCGCTGCCCCACAGGATTTTGTGCAGCGGCACCTCGGCCACCAGTTGTTCGATCAGCCCGCGCGGACAGCGGGAGAAGCAAGTCTCCAGGTAGACGTGCGGGTAGACGTTCGCCACGCGCACATATTTGTGCAAATCCTGCGAGCCGGTATGCGCCATGATCCAGCGGATGCGAGGGTATTTGTTGAACGCAACATCCAGTTGGTCCAACTCGTTGCCCCAGGTGTGGGCCAGGATGGGCAGTCCCTTCTCCTCAGCGAACTGGAAGATGGCCTCATAGTTGGGGTGATCGTAGGGCAGCCCCGCGCGGTTGCCATAGCTCCAGATTTTGACAGCGCGCAACCCCGCCGCGTAGCAGCGTTCCAGTTCCGGCCAGATGGTATCGGGGTAGCCCACATTGCCCACCATATACCCACGGATGCGCTCCGGATAGCGCTGCACCGCCTCGATGATGTGGTCGTTGCCCCGGCGGTCCTGGCCGTAAATGGCCCACGTGCTGGAAACGTAAGAGCGTCTGATGCCCATGCGATCCATCGCGGTCACCAGGCCATCCGGCCCGCCGTCCAGATAGGGAAAGCCTGACGTGGTATCCAGATGGGCGTGAGCGTCGATCACCAGATGGTCGGTGAGCGGCGCGCCCGCCATGCCGCAGCGTGTGAAACAGTCCTCGGTGTACGTTGGGGGCGTCATGCGCGCACCTCCGCCAGCAGTCGCTCGACATTGCCGTGGGCAATAGCCTCTTTTGCAGCGTCGGAAATGCCCGCGTAGGTCAATCCGGTGAGGGACGCGCCCGCCTCGGCGGTGGGGTAGCCCATGCCAAACACCCACCGCTCGTTCCCGAACGTCTTGCACAGGTCCTCGATCCCCAGATGCACCGAGTAGGCATAGTTCAGGCAAAGCATCAGGCCGGGATTGCGCTTGAGCAGGGGGTAGATCAAGCGATGGCGGCCCATGCGCGGGACGTTCAGCAGGATCAGCCGCAGCCCCGGAAAGCTCTGCAACACCACATCCAGCACGTCGGCGGTGGTCGGTACGAATTCGAGCAGCAGCGGGATTTGCCGGGCTTGCAGCGCCTCGTAGAGCGGGCCGGAGCACCAGGGCATCAGGCTAAAGCTCTCGGCTACCGGGTCGGTCCAGCAAACGCGCACACCCGCGGCCAGCATGTCGTGGACCATCTTTTCCGGGTCGAAATCCGGCTCCATCCCGTCCGGCGTGACGAACCAGGTGGGCAGCAGGTTATCCGCCCCGCGCAGGTCCTCCAGGACCACCGTATTCCCGGCCACGGGGCCTGCCTCGTAGGCGGTGCGGTGGCGCACAATGGCCGCATCCACGCCGATGCGGGCCATCTCGTGCAACAAATCCTCGCGGTCCGGACGGTACCCCTCCGGTGGGATGCGTGGCAACCCCATCGAGGGGTCACAGGCGATCAGTTTCATGGTGATGGGCCTTTCTCTTGAGTACACGATGGGCAACCGTCGCCTCGCCTTTACCTGGCGCTCAGCGCCCGAATCCCTTCCTCGTCCAGCACGGCCCCTTGCCGCCGCAGTTGGCCTTGTAGCAACTGGCGGTCCAGGTCGCGCGGGGGCACCTCCTCGTGCAGCGAGAGAAACGCTGCCGCTCCCGCCGCCTCGCCCAGGGCCATGCAGGTGGACATGATGCGGGTGGAACCCAGCGCCATGTGGTCCGCCGAGATGCAGCGCCCGGCCACCAGCAGGTTGTCCACCTTCTCCGGGACCATCACCCCGTAGGGAATCTGATAGCGGAAGCCGGGAGCGGGTTTCCAGACTTGTTCGCTCATGCCTGGCCCGGCGGGGTTGTGGATGTCGATGAAAAAGCTGCCGTAGCAGACGCTCTCGGCCCACTCTCGCTGCCCCACCACGTCCTCCGCAGTCAACGTGACCAGGCCCTGGATGCGGCGCGACTCGCGCGTGCCCAGAGAAGGGGCAGTAGAGATCAGGTAGCACTTTTCCATGCCGGGCACTATTTTGCGAAATACCTCCGTCAGGTGATGGGCCTGCCGCCGTCCCTCGACCGTGGCCCAGGTCAGGTCGTTGGCGTCCGTGGTGTCCACGTCCACCAGGTGGGTCATGTTGATCCCCAACAGGTCGGGGCGCACGTCCGTATGCCAAAAGCCCATGATCTGATCCTGAAAGGGTTCCATGATCCCATCGGCCTGCGCCTTGAGCCAGAACTCGCGCATCTGATAGCTCTTGCGCCAGGCGTCTACCCGCGGCCAGTCCACGTCGCCCAGCAGGAACATGAGCGTGCAGGGCTGGCAGCGGCCATCGGAGGGGCGGCCCTGGGCAAAAGCCGCGCCCGCATGGTAAGCCGCATCCCCATCGCCGGTGCAGTCTACGATGCGGTGCGCCACAATCGCCTGCCGCCCCGACTTGTTCTGCACGATCCCGCCGATGGCGCTATCCCCCTCGGTGAGCGTATCGGCGTAAAAGGTGTAATAGAGCACCTCTACGCCCGCCTCGGCCACCATCTGGTCGAGCACCAGCTTGATCCCTTCCAGATCATAGTCGAGGCAGCCCTCCGTATAGGTGCCATAGCCCCCCTCCACTACGCGGCGACGCAGTTCATCGGCGATGCCGCCCACGATCTGCTCGCCATACTGCTCCCAGGCGGTGAACAGTGAGAAATGGTTGTGGCCGCCGCTGGCCGCCACACCGCCCAGGCAGTTGAACTGCTCGACGATCAACGTTTTGGCACCCATGCGGGCCGCGGACAGCGCCGCGCCAATCCCCGCCGGCCCGCCGCCCACGACCAGGACATCGACCTCCTGGACTACCGGCAGTTCGCGGGATGGGTCCGGGATCATGCGAATCGGAGTACGTTTAGGCATCTGCGAAGACCTCCTCAGGGCGTCCTTGCCAGACTTTGATGATAGCTGTGCCAATGTCGTCCACATCTTGATCGGTGAAAGCGGGTACCAGGGCCACGCAGACCAGCGAGGCCAGGATCTCGTCGGTGTTGGGGCAGAGCTCGGGGCCATACTGCACGTGCTCTCCCGGCCAACCCGGCCCAAAGGGCGGCAGCAACGGGTGCACCTGGGCCTTGCTCTGCACGATGGGGGTGTGCAACAGGTTGGTGCAGCCGGACGACGGGCCCACGCGAATACCCTCCGCCGCCAGCGCCTTGGCGAACCATTTGGCCCGCGCGGGCGTGCCCATGTCCATGTACATGGCGATGCCCGCATCGCCCTCCGGGTCGCCCACCGGGCGAAAGTGCATGCCGGGGCAGGTGTCCTCCAGGCGACCCTTTAACATGCGGTGATGACGGCGGGTGATGTTCAGCACGTGGCTGTCCAGCTTGCGTAGTTGCGCCAGCGCCACCGCGCCGGTGAACTCGTTCATGCGCCACTGACCTCCGGCAAAAGGCGCCACCTGCTCTTTGCCGTCAAACTGCGCAGCCAGCGAGGGGCGCACAAAGCCCAGGTCGTGAAAGCGCACGGCCCGCTCAAAGACGACGGGGTCCTTGGCCAGCAGCAGCCCGCCGTCGCCAGTGCTCATGATCTTGTTCTGTTGGAGGCTGAAACAGGCCACATCCCCCAGCGAGCCGACCTTCTGGCCGTGGTAGGTGGCCCCGCAAGCCTGGGCCACGTCCTCCACCACCGCGACGCCGTACGCGCGGGCAATGGACAGCAGGCGGTCCATGTTGGGGGTGGCTCCCTGGAAATAGACCACGATCACCGCCTTGGTGCGCGTGGTGATTTTGCGCTCGAAATCGTCGGGGTCCATGTTCATCGACCGGTCAATGTCGGCAAATACGGGGGTCGCGCCCAGCAGCACCGGCGCTTCATAGTCGGTGTACCAGCCGAAGGAGGGGATAATCACCTCGTCGCCGGGGCCGACGCCCAGCCCGGCCATAGCGCAGTAGAACGAGCCGCTGCCGGTGGCCGTGCCCAGCGCATAGGGCACGCCGAAATAGGCCCGCGCCTCGCGCTCCAGGTCCTTGACCATGTGGGGCGTGCCATCGCCGTATTCGCGGAAGGGAAGGTGCGTCCGAATCACCTCCATCAGCAACTCCATCTCCTCCGTGCCCAGCACGCTCGTGCCAAGGTACGCGGCGGGCAGCGGTTCCGTGCGGACGGCGAGGCCCCCGTTGATAGCCAGCTTGGTCATGTCTTCGGTCATGTCGTTCTCCGTAGTAAGAATATGAGGCCTATTCCGTTTCCGGATGGATCCACAGTATGCTCAGCGCCGATCCCTTTAGCCCCAGAATACAGCCATCCGCGATTCGTACCAGAATATCTGCACTGGTATCCTTCGTGCCAACGGCGGAAACCCATCCAGTGGAGCGATTGTGTATAAAGCGCCACTCTCCATTCACTGGCGGTATATGCCGGTGTGCGCCCTTATCCAGCCCATGACCCAAGACGAATACTGCGCCGTCAATTATCTGTTCGCCAGGCGACATATCCGTTTCTTTCCACGGGAACCAGGGGCAGTAACCCCAAGCATAGAGCAGCCTACCTGTCTGGACATCCATCTCAATTTGTAATTCATCCACCGAGACCGAGGCTACACTCAAGCTGCCAATCAGATGTTCTAGTTGCTCTATGGATGCGGGCAGGAAATCAAATGCATAGTCCTCTTTTCTGTAGACGTGTTTGCCTCTCACGATTTCACGGTTCACCTGGTAAACAAACTTCATTGCGTCAGTCTCCAGAAGGGTGTATCGCAAGATTGGATAGCTATCGACGGCATTGTGCCAGTCCCTAATGTTCCGTCCGCGCCAAAATATCCCGCTGCACGGCGTCGTCCAGGCTGACGTACAGCGCGGAAAAGCCCGACACCCGCACCACCAGGTCGCGGTACGCTTCCGGGTTGCGCCGGGCCGCCTCCAGCGTCTCGCGGCCCGTGACGTTGCATTGTAACTGCATGCCCCCTCGCCGGAAATAGGTCTGGATCAGCGAGCGCAAAATGGTCGTACCCTCCGCGCCAGCCAGCGTGCCGGGCGAAAATTTCATATTCACCACCGTACCGCCGATCACCGGGCGATAATCCACCCGACTGAGGGAGGTCATGGCCGCCGTCGGTCCCAGGCGGTCCCGGCCAAACGTGGGGCTGGCCGCGTCGCTGACCGGCTCCAGCGCCCGGCGGCCATCGGGCGTCGCCCCCACCTCCCTGCCCGCGGGGATGTTGGACACGTTGGCCGCCATCAGGGGCACGTGCCGCCCACCGCTGGGCGTGCGCTGGCCCAGCACGGCGGTCGTAAAGATACGCACCACCTCGGCGGCGATCCGGTCCACATAGGGATCGTCGTTGCCATATTTGGGGACCGTGTGGAGCAGGCGCAGCCGCAGAGATTCGTACCCCTGGTAATCGGCATCCAACGCCGCCAGCAATTCCGGCCAGGCCAGCAGATGACGGTCGTACACGAACCAGCGAATGGCGGCCAGCGCGTCCGCCGTGCTGCCCAGCGCCATCCCGGCGGGGCCGTGAAAATCGCGATGACGCGCGCCGCCCAGGTTCACATCCAGCCCGCGCTCGACGCAATCATGGATGAACGCCGACAGGAAGGGACTGGTGAAATCCTCCCCCTTCAGGGCGCGTTTGTGCGCGTTGATCCCCTCGCAGTGCTCCGTCACCATCTGCTCCACCTGCCGGGCATAGGCCGCCAGGAAATCGTCGAACGTGGTCAGCGTCTCCGGCTCGCCGGTGCAGGGGCCGCGCTGCTCGCCGTCCAGCCCGTCGCGTCCATTGCGCAGCACGCGATCCACGCAGCGCAGCAGGTTCACCCGGCTGTCCGACCAGGGGGGCATTTGGCCCGGCAAAAACGTCTCGATGCACCCCACAAAAGCCACCTCGCGGGCGTCTTCCACAGGGATGCCGAGGCTTACCAGAGCGGGGACCAACACCTCGTCGTTAAAGACGGCGGGGAAACCGATGCCCGTCTTGATCACCTCACAGCAGGCGTCATAAAAAGCGTCGGGCGTTTTCGCGCACAGGCGGGCGGACAGGTTGCTGAGCGGCGTGCCCATCGCCCGCGTCACATCCAGCACCAGGTAGCTGAGGGGATTGACTGCGTCCGCGCCATCCCGCGTCTGCCCGCCGATGGCGATATTCTGGATGGGGTTGACCATCAACGGCTCTTCCAGCTTGGCCCACATACATTCCAGCGTGGCGCGCGCCTGCGCCCCCTCGCCCTGCTCCAGGCTGCGGGCGTAGAACGGGTAGAGGTACTGATCCAGGCGGCCAAAAGCCATCGCGCCGCGCCCCTCCAGATTAAAGATCACGTGCACCAGCCAGACCAGTTGCACCGCCTGGGGAAAGGTGGTTGGTGCGCCCTCGGCGATGGCGTCCAGGTCGGCGGCCATGTGGGATAGCTCACGCTGGCGGGCGGGCGCAGCGTCAGCAGCGACTTGGCGGCAAGCAGCGGCCCAGCGCCGACAATAGCGGATAGCTGCCACCAGGGTGATGGCGACGGACTCGAGAAATGCGCGTCGGGCGGGGTCCGTCTGGGCGTTTTGGGAACGGTGCACCTCCGCCAGCCGCCCCGGCAGCCCGACCTCTAATACGCTCTGATAGTCCACCGCCGCGTGGTCGAAATTCGTCCCAAAGGTGCGCTCGCCGATGGCGGTATTAACCTCGCGGTAATGGGCGAACGCCTGCTCGTCCACGCCGGGGGGCAGGGCATCGGCCAGCACGCCCGCGGGCGTGCCCACCAGACACTCCTCCTCGCGGATGGGCAGCGCGACGTTGTCCAGCACCGCCTCCAACGCCCGCGCCCGCCGGATGGTCATGGGCGCGTCGGCATAGCGCTCGAACGCCTGGCCCCGCCAGAGGGGGCGCAAGTCAAGCTTGCGGCGCAAGTCGAGCTTGCCCAGGTGAACCTGGCGGTGGCGCAGCCTGTCGCGCAGGCGCAGGGCGCGAGCCGTTGAATCGGCATCCGCACAGGCGAGAGCCAGATCGGTAGATGATATGAACGCCATGTTGCCTCCTTATCCCCCCGTCACATGGTGACGCTGTCACACGGTGACGCTGTCCCATTGTCGCGCGAGAATTCTCTGGACTGGACCGGGGTGACATCTCTAGTGTAGCAGTAAATCGCCCGCAGGGGAACCCCCTATTTCGGACGAGCTACCACGAAATATGCGCAATGTTGATGCAACGACGGGTCAGCCGCCCTCGTACGCGCGGGCCATCTCCAAGAAGGCGCGAATATTCTCCGGCGGCGTGCCCACGGTCAGCTCGCAACGCACCTCCTGCACGCCCGCCGCCACGATCTCTCGATAGCGCCGTCGAATCAGCTCGGGCGTACCTTGCAGCATCTCGGAGACGCACAAAATGTGCCAGCCAAAGGGGACGCCGGGCAATTCTGCCTGCACATCCTGGATGGTCAGGTATTGGTCCTCGGCGAAATTGATCTCCACCAGGCCCAGGTCGCGCAGCAGTGGCAGGTGCTCACGCCGCAACAACTCGGAGTGCATCCAACACCCCTCGGGCCCCAGCGCCTCGATGATGCGCCGGTAATAGGGCAGCACGAACGTGGGCCACAGGTCCGGCCCCAGCAGCCCGGCGTGATCGTCCAGGATATAGGCGATGCGGGGCGACGTGCCGTTCTCTTGCATGGCCGCCTGCGTCCACCGGATAAACATCTCGGTGCATACCTCCATCACGCGATGCGCCCGCGGCGGATCGAGCACGCAGTCCATGAAAAAATCCTGGCCGCGCAGCAGTACCGCGGTAGTAACCGGCCCCTCCTGCCCCGCAGACAGGTTGCCCGCCTGCGAGCCAAAGCGCCGCTTTAGCTCGCGGTTCCAGGCCGCGTTGCGCTGAAAGCGAGGCGCCTGCCAGGGGTCGGGTACACGCAGGGCGTCCACGAGTTCGGCGGAAGGGACGATATGGGTCTGATTGCGCAGCATCGGCTGATGGTCCGCCAGCAAGACCAACTCCCCGCCCAGAGCCACCAGCCCTTCGTAGGCGGTAGAGGGGGTCGCGTAGACCGTGGGCGGGCGGTACCCGGTGGCGGCCTCAAACCGCGCGGGATAGTCGCGGCAGACGGCGACGGTCTGCTCCAGGTCGGTGTAATACTCCGCCTGGCTGATCCCGGCGTACTCGCATTGCACTTCGGGCGGAATCAGCAGCGCCCAACGGATGGGGCGGGTGAGGGCAGGGCTCACAGGCTTGCTCCTTGCGACAAGATAGATAGCTGTAGGACGGGCTTATCGGCGGCCCGCACAGGCGCACGGTGTGCCGGATTATGGGCCAGGGGAGCAGGGTTTGTCAAACGGGGACATCTTCACAAGGGGCCAGCGCGGCCCCCCCTCGTTCGAGGGCCCCCTCGCTGGCCTCGGAAACGCTCCTACAGCACGCCCAATATCATCAGCAGCCCGATTACCACAAAGGCCGCAGCCGAGATACCCAGCAGCAAGCGCTCCGGGATCACCCGGCATAGCCCCTGCCCGCCGACCACGCCCAGGGCAGTCACCAGGATCAGGGCCAGCGCACCGCCAGCGAATACGAGCAGGGGCGCGTCGTATTGTCCGGCCAGGGTCAACACACTCAACTGGGTCTTGTCGCCCAGTTCCGCAACAAACAACAGGCCCAGCGTGGACCCAAAGGCCCGCCAGCTCCAGCGCGAACGAACCACGCTGGGCACATCGGATGGGCAGTCCAACGCTTCGTCCAATGTCTCGCCCTTGGGTGCGGCCAACGCCTCGCGAGCAATCAGGCCACCCATCACGACAAAGGCTGTTCCTGCGATCAACCGCAGGACCTCCGGCGGGATGAGGCGACCCAACAACTCGCCCACCAGCGCGCCGATCAGCGTGACCAGCACCAGGGCCAGGCTGGCTCCCAGGAAGATGGGCCACGGGCGGCGGAACTTGCAGGTCTGCGTGATCACCGCCAGTTGCGTTTTGTCACCCAGTTCGGCGACAAAGATCAAACCAAATGTCGAAAGCAGAGCATTCCAGTCCACAAGCAATCTCCCGCTGAGATGATGTCGAGGCTCCAGCATCCGCTGGGGGCTCCGGGGTGCGATCCAAGGGCATAAAACCAGTGTATCACGGTATTATACAATCCGCTGTCGTTTCTGTCACATGAATGAGTCAACACACCCTATGCAAACAGGATATACTCACAGGAGTCGTCCGAATCCCCTGTTTCAGCCAAGAATCACCTAAAATGCGTATAGTCCTGGGTAGAACCATATGCTATACTGACTTATAGCACATGAGCAAGCCGCCTCGTATTACCCCTTTTGTCCTCGCTAGAAGCGGCGCTGCGCTCGAACATGACTGTGCGTCTACTCGCTCCTATCTCAAAGGTTCGGAGTATCGTGACTAGACAGTTCTGTGGAGAACTCGCAGACAAGGCAGCCCATACAGCGGGATCACCGTTGTATTCGCCGTACCCGTCTGCCATTCATTCTCCCGAGTTGGGTGTTCAACAACGTTCGCCTGGGCGAAAGGAGGTGGTGCGCTATAGCCTAACCGGTAGCTGATGCCAATAGCTACCACACATCCTGTGCATGAGCGGGGTCCTTCAGGCAGATGCCGCACTCTCGTCCACATTGTAGCCCCCCCCAATCTGCTGGGTTCCGCCGGTCTGATCGCAGTTGGACCCATACAGTACCTTTCCGAGTCATGGGTATGGTACACAAGGGAGGTCGTAATGAGCCGGTTGACCATCAAGCAGGAAGTATTGCAAAAGCTGTATGAAGCCTGGTTTCAACAGCAAGGCTACGAGAGCTTTGAGGCCATGTGTGAGAAAAAAGGCTGGGACGACATCACCTTCTGCAATATCGTCACGATGATGGCCCGCGAAGGTCTGATCCGCCCACGAACACTGGATTCATACGAGATCACCCCCTACGGGGTCAGGGATGCGGAAGCATCCAGTCTTATCGACGAGGAACTGCTGCAGGAAAACAAGATTACGCGTCGGACGATACGCAATATTCTGCTGAGAGAGAGCAATCCCCTTGCCGCCATCCCCGTTGAGCGCCTGGCTGACAAGGCCGGGCTGCAATCCACAGTGCTGGGAAAGCACCTGGAAGTGCTGGAGGGATGGGGATATGTGCATGGCAATGGGACCATCAAGTTGACCCCCCAAGGGGCCAGGTTCAGTGATTGGGATTAACGCTATCTGGGCCTTCAAGGGCTGGAGCGTAAGAGTTGCGGTGCTATAGGATGGCGAGCACGCTGCGCCAGGCGATGCTCGGTGGTGACCTGTGAGGTAGCTGCCGCGCGCTCCGGCCCTTGAAGGCTTGGCCTGTTCCTTAAGATATCCCTCCCAACGCGGAACCACCCCGAACATGCCTCCCTGCCTCGCCTGTCCCCCCACCCGATGAAATTGAACCCCTGTCGTTTGACAAGGGGAGCTGCCTGGGATACCCTGCACGTGTAGGATATTCGAGCTTGTCGCCACAGGCACGAGTTGCCTGGAGACGCACCTCCTCTTGAAGGCAGAAATAGTGTCCCGCATAGCGTCACGGAATGTCACACCACCCATCATCGCCCGCCGTGGCCAGGACCGCAGAACATTGCGGTGGCTGGCCTTTTTCTGCTTGCTCGCCCTCGTCGTGAGCCAGGTGACCGCCTGCAGCCGGGATGGTGACGCGACTCCAGCGCCAGGCCAGACTGCATCGGCAGCCTCACCCACGCCGGTTGCCCAGCAGCTAACGCTGCCCCCCGACGCTGAGCGTAGCCTGGATGCGCTGGCTACTCATAGCCAGATGTTTCGCTTCGGACACCTGACCACAGACATGGGGCTTTCGCAAAGCGTGGTCACTGATCTGCTGCAAGACGACCAGGGGTTCCTATGGCTCGCTACCCAGGATGGTCTGAACCGCTATGACGGCTCCGAGTTTCAGGTGTTCAAGGATGACCACGATACGCCCAACAGCCTGCGGGGCAACCTGGTCGCGGCCCTCGCCAAAGCCCCGACGGGGGAAATCTGGATCGGCACGAATGATGGCGGCCTGAGTTGCTATAATCCTCACACGGGCCAGTTCACCAGCTACCTGCACGATCCGCAAGACCCGAATAGCCTGAGCGAGAACTCTGTTCCCGCCGTAGACGTGGACGCGCAGGGCATCGTGTGGGCCGGGACGAACAACAGCGGCCTCAACCGGCTCGACCCCAGCACCGGCCAGATCACTCGTTACCTGCACGACCCGAATGATCCGGCAAGCCTGGGGGCTGATCTGGTAAGCACCGTGCTGGCCGCTCCCGATGGTCAGGTGTGGGTGGGCGCCATCGGCGGAACGCTGAACCGCCTGGACCCGGCCACGGGTCGTTTCACCCGCTATCAGCATGACCCGAACAACCCCCGCAGCCTGAGTAACAGCGCCGTCCAGAGCCTTTATGTAGACTCGGAGGGCACGCTATGGGTAGGCACGTTTACCGCCGGTCTCAGCCGATACGACACACAGGCAGATGGGTTCGTCCACTATCCCCCCGACCCGCAGGCTGCCAACCGCCTGGGCCATCACTCGGTGTCGTGCACATTTGAGGACAGCATGGGCCACTTCTGGGTGGGGACGCAGAGCGGCCTGTACTTGATGGACCGCCAGACGGGCAATTTCACCCGGTATGGGCACGACCCCGACAACCCTAACAGCCTGAATAGCGATGCCATCCTGTCTATCTACGAGGATACCTCCGGCACCGTCTGGTTTGGGCTGTTTGGGACCGGAGCCGATTACTATGACCCGTACAGAAACAAATTCCTCCTGCTCCGCCCCGAACCGGGCAACCCGAACAGTCTATCCAATGCCTCCCTATGGGGTATCTATAAAGACCGGGAGGGCATCCTGTGGGTCGGGACGCACGGGGACGGGCTGAACCGTTTCGACCCCCAAACCGGGGAATGGCGACACTACCGCCATGACCCCAACGATCCAGCGACCCTGGACAACAACATCGTCTATACGGCCTACCAGGACAGCGCGGGCACGTACTGGTTCGGCACACCCACGGCGCTCCATCGCTTTGACCCGCAGACAGAAACCTTTCAGCGTTACCCTGGCGCGCCGATCATGGCGATGTACGAGGACAGGCAAGGCAACTTCTGGTTAGGTTCGGCGGTGGGGCTGCTATTGCTGGATCGCGATACCATGATCACTACCGAGATATTCAGAACCGACCCGCACGATCCCTCCAGCCTGAGCAGCGACAGCGTCGACGCGCTGCTGGAGGACGACCAGGGACGCTTCTGGGTGGGCACGCTGAATGGCGGGCTGAATCTGCTCGACCGCGAAAGCGGACGTTTCACCCGCTTTGTGCGAGACCCGCAAGACCCCCATAGCATCAGCAGCAATGTCGTGCTCGCCATCCATCAGGCCCAGGATGGCACGCTCTGGGTCGGCACCTCGGTGGGACTGAACAAGCTCGATCCACAGACCGGGGCATTCACCGCCTATCGCGAAGCAGAAGGGCTGCCCAGCGATTTCGTTTACGGCATCCTGGAGGACGAGCAGGGCCACCTGTGGCTCAGCACGAACAAGGGCATCTCGGATTTCGACCCGACTACAGAGACCTTGCGCAATTACGATCAGACGGACGGGCTGCAAGCCAACGAGTTCAATCAATGGTCCTTCTTCCAGGACGAGGCAGGGCTGATGTACTTTGGCGGGGTGAGTGGACTCAACGCCTTCCATCCTGCTCAGGTTCGAGATAACCCCTTTGTGCCACCAGTGGCGCTCACCGGGTTCGAGATTTACCGCCAGCCGGTGGTTGCTGGCCCCGGCTCGCCGTTGCAGCAACCCATCGAGGCGACCCAGGAAATCACGCTGACCTATCGGGATGACTTTTTCGAGTTCCGCTATGCCGCCCTGCACTTTTCATCGCCTGACGAGATCCGCTACGCCTACAAGATGGAGGAGCTAGACAAGGGCTGGAACGAGGTGGGCAACCGCCGCTTTGCCAACTATACCAACGTCCCGCCGGGCGAGTACGTGTTCCGGGTCAAGGGCACCAACAGCGACGGACTGTGGAACGAGCAAGGGATAGCGCTGCGCATCCACATCCCGCCCCCCTTCTGGCAGACCTGGCTTTTCCGCGTGGCGGTGTTCGCTTGCTCGGTGGGGGCCTTTTCGGGCGCCTTTCTATGGCGTCTCCGTGCCGCCGAGCGACGAGGGCTGCAGCTAGAGGCCCAGGTCAAGGAGCGCACGCACGAGCTGACGGAAACGATGCTCGAGTTGGAGCGCTCGAAGGAGGCCGCCGAGGCGGCCAGTCGCGCCAAAAGCGTCTTTTTGGCCAACATGAGCCACGAATTTCGCACGCCGCTCAACGCCATCCTGGGCTTTACCCAGATCATGACCCGCGACCGGCGACTGTCTCCCGATCAGCAGGAGGACATTGGCATCGTCCTGCGCAGCAGCGAGCACCTGCTGGGGCTGATCAACGACGTGCTCGAGATGTCCAAGATTGAGGCGGGCCGCACGACACTGGGCCTGCGTGGGTTCGATCTGCATCGCATGTTGGATGGCCTGCAGGAGATGTTTGCGCTACGCGCCGAGCGCAAGGGCATCGCCCTGCTGCTGGACCTCGCCCCGGATGTGCCGCAATACGTCCGCGCCGACGAGGGCAAGCTGCGCCAGGTGTTGATGAACCTGCTGGGCAACGCCGTCAAGTTCACCGAGCAGGGGCAGGTAGTGTTGCGGGTATATCCCTGCAATCCCCCGCCCGGCGAAGGGCTGTGGGTCTGTTTCTCCGTCGAGGATACTGGCCCCGGCATCGCGCCGGAGGAGCAGGCGCAGTTGTTCGTGCCGTTCGTGCAGACCCGAAGCGGCCGCCAGGCGCAGGAAGGGACCGGCCTGGGCCTCGCCATCAGCCAGCAGTACGTGCGCCTGATGGGAAGCGAGATTCGCGTGAACAGCGAGCCGGGGCGGGGCAGCGTGTTCCAGTTTGCGGTGCCGCTGACCGTCGTGGATGTGAACGACCTGGAAAAGCCGCCGTCCACCCACCAGGTGGTCGGTCTAGAGCCGGGCCAGCCAGTCTATCGCCTGCTGGTGGTAGACGACCAGGAGGTCAACCGCAAGCTCATGCTCAAGCTGTTCCGCCCGCTGGGTTTCGAGGTGCGCGAGGCGGCCAACGGGCAGGAGGCGCTGGAGGTGTGGGAGAGTTGGGAGCCACATCTGATCTGGATGGACATGCGCATGCCGGTGATGGACGGCTACGAGGCCACCCGCCGCATCAAGGCCACTACCCGCGGCATGGCAACCATCATCATCGCCTTGACCGCCAGCGCGCTGGATGAGGACCGGGCGGTGATCCTCTCGGAGGGTTGCGACGACTATATGCGCAAGCCCTTCCGCGAGGAGGAGATGTTCGAGGTGGTGGCGAAACATCTGGGCGTGCGCTACGTATATCAGGATATGACGCCGACTCCCGCGCAGGAACCCACCCCGTCGGATCAAGAGGAACCCACCGCCTGGCTGGCCGCGCGGCTGCGGGCCGCCGACCCGGCCTGGCTGGCCGACCTGGAGCGCGCCACCACGTTGGGCGATCTGGAAGCCATCGAACGGCTGGCGGGCCAGGTGGCCGAGCAGGATAGCGCATTGGCTGAAGAACTCGCCCGACTGGCCGACGGTTTTGAGCATGACCGAATACTGGTCGCTATTGCCCAGTCTCACGATTCCGAGGAACATGAACCCAACGGACGATCTTGAAAGCATTTTGCTGGTAGATGACAATCCAGCTAACCTGCGGCTGCTTTCCCAGATTTTGGGCGAGCGCGGCTACCACGTGCGCGCCGTCACCAGCGGCTCGCGGGCGTTGGCCTCTATCGAGGTACACCCCCCCGACCTGATTCTGCTGGACATTCGCATGCCGGGGATGGACGGCTATGAGGTCTGCCAGCAACTCAAAGCCGACCCCCGCACCGCCGATATTCCCGTCCTGTTCATCAGCGCCCTGGACGACATTCAGGACAAGGTCAAGGCCTTTTCGTCCGGCGGCGTGGATTACATCACCAAACCCTTCCAGGTGGAAGAGGTGTTTGCCCGCGTGCAGACCCACCTCGCCCTGCGCAAGCTGCAACGGAACCTGCAGGAAGCGAACCAGCGCATGGAGCGCGAGCTGACCCTCGCGGCGCAGGTGCAGGTCAGCTTTTTGCCGCGCAGCCTGCCCCGGATTCCCGGCTGGCAACTCGCTGTCTCGCTGCTGCCCGCCCGCCTGACGTCCGGCGACTTTTACGACGTGATTCATCTCCCCAACGGAATGTTGGCGATCCTCGTGGCGGACGTGGTGGACAAGGGAGTCTGGGCAGCGCTGTACATGGCGATGAGTTGCGCCCTGTTACGAGCGTCCATTGCCGAGCACCCCGACCACCCAGAATTGGTCTGCCAGGTGGTGAACGAGCGGTTGATCGAGTACGCCAGCGCGAACCAGTTCGTCACCCTGTTCCTGGGCATCCTGGACACCCAATCGGGGGCGATGGTCTATAGCAATGCGGGCCATAACCCGCCGGTGTTGTTCAACCCCGCCCATTCCGAGCCGGTACGGTTGCTGGGCAATACCGGCCTGCCCCTGGGGCTGATGGAATCGTTTGCGTGGCAGCCCCGGCAGGCGCAACTCGCCCCCGGCGACCTGCTGATCCTGTATACCGACGGCATCACCGAGGCCGAAAGCATCCCGCCCGAATCGTATGAGCTGGACAGGCTGATCGTCGCGGCCCGCCAGGCGGCCATCCACGCCAACGGTACCCGCGCCGAGGTGGTCCGCGACGCCATTTTAAGCAGCGTGCAGCAGTTCACCCAGGGCGCCGCGCTGGCCGACGACATCGCCCTGATGGTCCTCGCCCGCGATTAGGTATAGAGCGCTGGCACCCCTGCCAGCTTCTTGCATGGACCGCCGCCATCCTTGGCGGCATCCTCTGTGGAGCACCCGGCATACATGCCGCAGCACCCTTGCCGGCTTCTGCCTCCTCCTCTCCAAACCTGGAGAGGAGGCCGGGAGGAGAGGTTTTCTTCCCCTCCAATTCCTTCGCCCGAATCACTTGCCAGCCTCCCCAACAATGGGTATCATCTCCAACGGATAGCACGACTATCCATCCCCTATTGATAGCCTTCTTATTGCATGGTAACAACAGCCCGATTCTGACCTAGCCGACAACTCTGCCCCTCTGTCTCCCTGTCATCCACCGGATCACCGGGAGGGACAGCGGCCTGCCCTGCCGCCTTGCCTGGCGCGGGCGGACCATCCACCGGAGGAACCATGCCCATCCACCTGTATGTCTCCCCTGCGGGTTCCGGCAAAACGCACTGGGCGCTCGAACAGGCGCGCCAGGCGGCCCGGCAGTTGCAGTGCATGCCCGTCGTGTGCGTGCCCAGCGCATTGCAGGCCCGCTCCTGCAAAAGCCGCCTGGCCGCCGCTGGAGGCACCATCGGCGTGCGCTTGCTCACCTTCAACCAGTTGTATCAAACCTGTCTGGACGAACGGGGCACCGCCTATGCCGAGCTTTCCGACCCGGAGCAATATCACCTGCTGTCCCTGATTTTGCGCGACATCCCCCTCCAGCACTATGCCCCCCTGCGGGCCAAACCTGGCTTTGTGCGCATCCTGCAGAACCTCGTCGAGGAGCTGAAAGCGGCGCGGATTACCCCGGACGCGCTGGCCCAGGCGGTGAGTAGCGAGCCGCGCCTGTCCGAGCTGGCAGCCATCTATGCCGCGTATCAGGCCAAACTGGCTGAAGTGAGTGCCGCCGACCGGCCAGGGTTGGGGTGGCTGGCAGTAGAAGCCCTGGAGACGGACCCCACCATCTGCCGCTGGCCGCTGCTCGTGGTGGACGGCTTTGACAACCTGACCGCCGTCCAGATGGATGTGCTCAAGGCGCTGGCCTCGCGCGTGGGGCAAATGCTCATCACCCTGACCGGCGAACCAGACAGGCCGCCGCGCCACCGCGCCCACCAGCGCATGCTCACCACCCGCGCGCGGATCGAGGCAGGGCTGGGTGTGCGGGCCGAGCCATTACCCTCGGCGCCGATGGCATGTGGCGGACCCCTGAGCCACTTGCGGGCATTGTTGTTCGAGACCCACGTAACCCCCGTGGACAACGGCGATACCGTCTGGATGATCGAAGCGCCGGACCGGGCGGGCGAAGTACGCGAGGCGCTGCGCTGGCTGCGGACGCGCCGCATTGAGGACGACACGCCCCCCGCCGAGTTGGCCCTCCTGGCCCGCGACCTGCCCCCCTATCGCGCCACCATCCGCCAGGTAGCGCGCGAGTTGGGCATACCCATCGAGATCATCGGGGGGATGCCACTGGCTACCAGCCCCGTAATCACCGCCCTGCTCGACCTGCTGCGGCTGATGATTCCGGCAGGCGGAGGCGAGGACGGACCCGCCCTGCCCCGCCGATTGATAGTCGAAGCCTGGCGTTCCCCCTATTTCTGCTGGGAGGCGCAGGTCGACGATGAGGAGGGGTCCGCACCCATCGGCATCACACCGGGCGACGCGGAGGCGTTGGATCAGGTGGCGCGCCAGATGCGGGTGATCGGCGGGCAAGCCCAATGGGAGGAGGCGTTGGCGCGATTGGCCGCCCTGAACACGACGGATAGCCCGGCTAAGGAATATGAAGAAGGGGAATTGTCTGCCGATGGCCCCACCGGCCAGCGCGCCGCCCAATTGGGCGGCAAATTCGCCCGGTTCGTCCGGCGGCTGACGCCCCCCGCGCGCGCCAGCTATCGCAACCATGTGCGGTGGCTGGAAACGCTCATCGGTGACGACGCGGGAGAGGATCAGGAGCTACCAGAGCCGGAACGCACCTCCCTGCGCATCGTCGAGTGCGTCCGGCGGGTTAGCACGGACAACGCCCAGAGCGTTCGGCAGGAAGAGGTGGATAGCAAAGCGTCTGACCTGGCCGCGTTGCAGGCGTTCAAGGAGGTGCTGCGCGGGTTGGTGCGGGCGGAAGAAGTGTTGGGCAGTCGCGAGGAACTGCCGTTCCTCGAGTTTGCCCGCGAGTTATTCGGCGCGGTAGAGGCCAGCTCCTATAGCCTGCCGCTGCGATCTGGCCACCCCAGCGTGCTGGTGGCCGACGTCGTACAGGCGCGCGGTGTGCCCTTCCAGGCGGTGGCGCTGCTGGGCGTCGCCGAGGGCGAATTCCCCGCCTCTCAGACCGAAGACCCCTTTCTACGGGACGAGGACCGCGTGCGCCTGCGGGAAGGCTTTCGGCTGCCGGTGGACGATTCCACGGCCAGCGCCGAGGCGGGCTTTTTCTACGAAACGATCAGTCGGCCCGCGGAGCGGCTGTTGCTAACCCGCCCCCGACTGGCTGACAACGGCGCGCCCTGGGAAGCCTCCCCCTACTGGCACGAGGTGCGCCGCCTGGTGCACATCACGCCGCGCACCCTCACCAGCGACAGCGTGCCGAGCCTGGACGCAGTGGCCTCCATCCCCGAGTTAATGGCCCGCCTGGGCGCAGAGGGTTTGGCTGCGCCCGATGACCTGTTGGTAGAAAGGGGCTGGCCCGCCGAATGCCCTGCCAGCCGCCTGGAACGGTTCCGGCAGAGCGCTGTCATCTTTGGCACGCGGTTCGCCAGACCACAGGCCAGCCTCTACGACGGCGACCTGAGCAGCCTCGCGCCCAACTTCCGCGCCCGCTATGGCCCGCATCACGTCTGGAGCTCCAGCCGCCTGGAGGGGTATCGCACGTGCCCGTTCTTCTTCTTCGCCGGGCACGTGCTCAAGCTCGAGCCGCGCGAAGAGCCGATGGAGGGCCTCGACGCCCGGCAACTGGGCAACATCTACCACCACATCCTGGAGAACCTGTATGGCTCGGTGCAGGACCCCGCCGATCTGGACCAGCTACGGACCGCCCTGCCCGTGGTGGTCGGCCAGGTACTGGACGAGGCCCCGGCCCGTGAGGGCTTTCGGGTGAATGCCTGGTGGCAGCAGACCCGTCGCCAGATTCAGACCCACATCGAGCAGAGCGTGACCAGGCTGGCCGCGCTCTCGGATGGCTTTCAGCCCATCGCCTTCGAAGCCCAGTTCGCCGGAGATACCCCGCTGCCCATCGGGGAGGGCGAACTGCGCCTGCACGGCGTCATTGACCGGGTGGATCGCGGTCCGGATGGCGTGCGGATCATCGACTACAAGACGTCTGGCCCCTGGGCGTTCAAGCAAAAGGCCCTGGAGGAGGGCAAAAAGCTCCAGATTGCCCTGTACGCGCTGGCCGCGCGCGACGTGTTGGGCCTGGGCGAGCCAGTGGAGGGCTTTTACTGGCACGTGCGGCACGCGGAGGCCAGCAAGCTAAAGCTGAGCCAACACGAGGGGGGCATCGAGACAGCCCTGCGTTGCGCGGGGGCGTGGGCCTGGCTCGCCGTCTGCGATGCGCGCGAGGGGCGCTTTGGTCCCCATCCGCCCGATGACGGCTGCCCCGCCTATTGTCCCGTCGCCGCTTTTTGTTGGCATTTTCGTTCCGCATACGGAGGCTGAGCCATGCTTCATCCCATCGTCGCCCAGATGAAACCGAGTCGCGAACAAGAGCCCGCCATCCTGGACAGCGGTCAGGATGTGGTCGTCACGGCGGGGGCCGGGGCAGGTAAGACCCGCACCCTGGTGGCGCGCTACCTGCGGCTGCTCAGCGAGTCCGTGCGCCTGCGCTCTATCGTCGCCATCACCTTCACGGAAAAGGCGGCCCGTGAGATGCGCAACCGCGTCCGTCAGCAGATGGACGACTATTTGCGAAACGCGGACATTGCCCCGGAGGAAAAGGCCCGCTGGCAGACGCTGTACGGCGAGCTGGATTCGGCCCGAATCGGCACGATTCATGGCCTGTGCGCCGAGATCGTGCGTGGGCATCCCGCCGAATTGGGCATAGACCCCCGCTTCAGCGTGCTGGAGGAGGGGCGAACCGAAATCCTGCGCGGCCAGGCGCTGGAAGAGGCCTTGAGCTGGGCGGCTAACGACCCGCAGGCCGTAGCGCTGTTCGCGCTGCTGGGCGAGCAGCCGTTGCGCCAGACGGTAGGAGATCTGCTCTCCCGTCGCATGGATGCCGAGGAAGCATTCCGCCATATGCCCGCCGATACCCTGGGGCATTGGCAGGCCACGTTGGAGCAGCGCCAGCGGGTTGCAGTGGCCGCCCTCCGAGGTCGTCCCGAGTGGGTCGAGGAACTGGACTATTTGCGTTCAAGCCAGCCCATCGATCCCAGTGACCTCCTGGCAATCCAGCAACAAGCCGCCCTGTTCGCCGCCGCCGCGCCGCCCGAACCACTGGCCGACTGCCTGGCGCGATTGAAGGGGTTAAGCGCCATCAAGCTGACCGGCGGAAAGGGAAAAGCCTGGCCGGGCGGGGCGGAACAGGTCAAAGAGATCAAGGCTGCCCTGAGTGACCTGCGCGACCTTTGGAAGGAACATAGCGGCCTGTTGCAGTTGACGCTGAACGGGCTGGATGAGCAGTTGGCAGGTGCCATGCCCCTGCTGCAAGCGCTGTACGAGCGTGCTGCCGAACGGTATCAGGCGCTCAAGGACGAGCGAAGCAGCCTGGATTTCGACGACCTGGAGGGGCGCGCACTCGAACTACTGCGCGATCACTCTGACGTGCGCGCGCGCTGGCAACGGGAGGTGCGCGCCATCCTGGTGGACGAATACCAGGACACGAACGCCCGCCAGAACCAACTGGTGGATCTGTTGAACGGCGGCGAGGGCAAACTGTTCGTCGTGGGGGATGCCAAGCAATCCATCTACGCCTTTCGCGGTGCGGATGTGGCGGTATTCCGCCAACTGCGCCAACGCGCACAGCAGCGAAAGGGGCTGACGCGCGAACTGCGCGTAACCTATCGGGCGCATGAATCCCTGGTGGAGGGCCTCAACGCGCTGCTCAAGCCGGTGCTCGGTGAGTGTGAAGACCCCGCCCGCCCCTGGGTGGAGCCTTTCGCGCCCTTGCAGGCCGCCCGCCAGCGGAAGCGCTATCCGCCGGACGGGGGCGGAAATGGCGACGAAGACGGCCATGTGCCCGACATCGAGCTACATCTGGGCCTGGGGAGCAAGACCAAAGGGGCATTGGGGCTGGCGGCCGATGCGCTGGCGGTGCGCTTGCGCGAGTTGGTTGAGGGTAGGCAGCTTATCATACAAGAGCACGAGCGGGCGCGGCGGGCGGAATATGGGGACATAGCCGTATTATGTCGCGCCAGCACGGCCTTTGCCGCCTATGAGGATGCCTTTGACCGCGCCGGGTTGCCCTTCTTGACCGTCGCCGGGCGCGGGTTTTACGACCGCCCGGAGATCCGCGACCTGCTGAATATTCTCGCGGCGGTGGCCGACCCGACGGATGACCTGGCCCTGGTGGGCGCGTTGCGCTCCCCCGTGCTGGCCCTGTCAGATGCCGCCCTTTATCAACTGCGGAGCCAGCAGCTACAGACGACGCCAGAGCTTTCCTTCTGGGAGGCCCTGCAGAGCGACCCGCTGCACAGCGGGTCGCTCACCTTCCCCTCCGATGAGTCGCCCGCCCAGGCGGAGCGCCTGCAAACAGCCCTGGGTCTGATCGGTAGGCTGCACAAGAACGCGGGCCGGATGGCCGTGGCCGACCTCCTCAAAGAGTTCCTGGATGAAACCGATTACCGCGCAGCGCTGATCCTGGCCGGGCAGTCTCGCGCAGCGCGCAACGTGAACAAGCTGCTCAGCGACGCCGTGGGTTCGGCGGGTGCGGCGGGCAGCGGGATCATCAGCATCGGCGAATTCCTGGAGCTGATCGCCGAACTGCGCGAGAGCGGCGCGCGCGAGGGGGAGGCTCGCTCCACCAGCGAGGGCGCTATTCAGATTATGAGCGTCCACGCGGCCAAAGGGCTGGAATTCCCCATCGTGGTAATCGGCGATGTGACCTATGCTCCCAGACCGCACAAGCCTCTGCTGCTAGACCCCGAACTGGGGGTACTGGTGCCCCTGCACGATGCGGAGGATGAAGACAAGATGGTGCCCACCTGCTATACGCTGGGCGAAATGGCCGCCAGAGACAAAGACCTGGCCGAGAATGCCCGCCTGTTGTACGTGGCGGCCACTCGGGCCAGCGAGCGGCTGATCTTTAGCGGCTGCGTGTCGCCGCGCCGGAAACCCGAAGGCTGGCTGGACCGCATGGACAGCTTGAAGGCAGCGGGACTGGCGATGCCAGACTGTGACTTGGAAAACCCGAGCGGACGAGCCATCCCGCTCCCTTTGCAGATGGGGGAAATCCCCGTGGCCTGCACCTTCTATGAGCCGGGCTGGGAGGTGGGCGCGTCGGACGTGCTCGCGTCTGACGCGCTCGCGCCTGCTTCCGTGGCTCCCCGGCAGCAGCGAGTGGTTTCGCTGCCATTGCTGGCTCCCCTATCGCAGGACGTGCCGTCGGACGAAACCGTCACGCCGGAACGCGTCTGGCGGGTTACGCCCCGCCAAGATCAGCCTTACGCGCCGGGATGGGTCATCGGCAAGCTGGTGCACCAGGCTTTGGCCGCCTGGCGTTTCCCCGATGATGCCTATAAGAAGTGGGCGGAGGTCATGGCGCGCGGGCTGGGGCTGGTGGATAATGAGCAAATCGCCCACGCCGTGCAAAGGTCCCGCCGACTTGTGCTGCGCTTTCGCCAGCACGAACTCTGGCAGGAGATGGAGCGGGCCGAGCGCCGCTATCACGAAGTGCCCTACAGCCTGACCATCGACGGGCAGGCGCAGAGCGGGACGATAGACGTCCTGTATTGTCAGGGCGATACCTGGACGGTGGTCGAGTTCAAGTCCGATCCGCTCAAGACACAGGACGAATTGCCCACGTTCGTCGACGAAAAGGGCTATATCGCACAGGCGGAGAAATACGAGCGGGCGGTAGAGGCGCTACTGGGGGTCAAACCGATCATCAAGCTCTGCATGCTGGATTGCGAGAAGCAGGTAGTTATTTGCGACCCCCGAACCTTGGACGGAACCGGGCAGGAGCGCGGCGAAGCGTCTGACGCACAGCAGGAGAACGTAGCGGCCGAGTGAGAGAAGTAGCCACGAAATAGGCCCGTAGGAGTCCTTTTTCGTGCTATTTCATGTCTTTCTGTATCGGTCAAGGGGATGATACACAGCCCCACCTGGGACTGAAGGTCCCAGGCTGGGAGAAAGGGAAACCCGCTGAAGCGGGTTAAGTGTGTTTCAGTAGGATTGAGCCTACTTTTTTAACCATTAGCCCGGCACCTTCAGTGCTCGGCATACATGCCGCTGGCGCGGGGCACGGAGCGAGCCTCGCATATTACGGCGCTCATTTCGTCCGTCGCCGCTTTGGCGCAGGTGTGTAACTTCATCCTGACCATTACATATTTCATGTCTTTCGTGGTTCCATCCCCCCAAATGCGTGCCTACCAGTCGCCCGCTTTTCCCGCGCTCCCGTAGAGCCGGGTCAGCCGCATGATCTCGGCTTTTACTAATGCCTTGCCCCGCCCCAGCACATCCAGGTCGCCGCGCGAGCCGACATAGTCGTGAATATTGGGGGTTGGGGGCAACTCGGCTAACGCCGCGGCGATCCCTTCCAGGTAAAGCTGCTTCAGGCGCGTGCCCACGTTGAACTTGGCCACGCCGCGCTCAATCGCCGGGCGGATGGCAGCGGCGGGGAATCCCGTGCCCCCGTGGATCACCAGGGGCACCTTCACGCGCTGGTAAATGGCCTCCAGCCGGTCCAGGTCAATCCGCGCCTCCCCGTGGGTAAGGAGATGCACATTGCCCACCGAGACGGCCAGCGCATCCACGCGAGTGGCCGCCACGAACCGGGCGGCCTCGTCGGGGTCCGTGGGGTGCGGCGTAGCCCTGGCCGGATCGCTGGCATCGGCCAGGTGGCCTAACTCGGCCTCTACGGTAGCCCCCAGGGCGTGGGCCGCCGCCACTACCTGCTGGATGGCCGCAATATTGTCCTCCAGCCCCAACTCGGAGCTATCCAGCATGACCACATTGCACCCGCCTCGCAAGCCACGCAAAATCTGGGGATAGCTCTGGGCCTCGTTGAACAGCAGGGCAGTGGGCACGCAGGAGCGCTCGGCCAGCGAGCGTCCGAGGGCCGTCAGGCTCTCGATACCATCGCCATCGAGCCACGCCAGGTCGGTGACGGCTCCACCAAAACCCAGGATGGCCGGGGCATCCAATTCCTCAGCGGCTTCCAGGGCCGCTTCGAAGGAATACTGATCCCACGCTTCATAGTATCCGACGGCGTAGCCGCCGCGCAATGCCCGCTGCAAAATCTGGTCCATACCCACGAGGCCCATAGCAAACCCTCCTGTTCGAGCGCCGGTCCACCTAGAGGACAGACGTATTGTCACCGCGCCAGTGTCGCATACCTGCCAAAGCCTGTCAAGGCCGATGCGTCGGAAAAACAGTCAATACACACGAATCGCTGAACACACGGAAAAAGAGGGTCATGAAACATGCAGTGCTCTCATGCCTTCGAGACCGATGATACCCCCTGCCTATGTTTGTGCCTCATCTTCTTGACCAATGCAGCTTTCGTGTCGTTCGTGTATTTCGTGGTTCAATCCTCTGTGTATTCTGTGTATTCTGTGGTTCAACTCTCTCTAGAAGCCCATCAGGAACCGGGCGAAATCGATGAACCAGTGAAAGCCCATTGCGCTTTCCAGGTTCCTCTTGAGTTGGATCAGGGCCATAGGCAGGCCAAAGGCTACGCTCGTGGCAGCCAGCAAGAACAGTGCCGAAGCGGGGTTGATCAGAAACAGGTCGGGCAGGTGGTTGAGGCTATGGGGCACCACGCCAAGCACGACTGCTACACCGACCGCCAGCTTCTTGTGGGCGGTACCTCGCAACAACGATAGCGTCAGGCCCATCACAAAGAAGCGAAAGATGACCTCCTCCGAGATGGCCGGATTCAGGGCGCGCAGCCCCGACTGAAAAACGTTCGTGAACTCGAACGTGCTGCCAGACGTGAGGTAAAAGTAGAGATTGTTCACCACTGCCAGGGGCACGCTGAGCACAATGCCCCAGCCGATAGAACGCAGCACGTCCCACGGGGCACCCTGGAAGGCAGCCACCCGGCGCTCCTGCAGGTTGGCAAAGAGGACTACCCCCGCCAGGAACGTGAGGATCAGGATGATCATTTCGTCTGCCACATCGCTCACGCTGCGGTTGCGCGCATATCGCCCGGCAGTGCTGAGCGCGGCCAGGACTACCGCCAGGAGCACGGATCGGACGCGGACGGCCCGCCACTGGCGCAAGAGCACCACCAGCGCGGCAGCTCCCAGCGCATACTCTGTCCAGGCCCAGATGCGTGACGTGTAGTTGCTATAGTAGTAGAGCAGACCTTTGCCCAGGGGTAGCAGCAAGTTTAACGCAAAGAGCAGTGCATAGACCAGCGCGATCAGGGCGACGGCGATCCATCCCGTGCGCTCCCGTTGTGCAAGGTGTGGTGCCTGAACAGCATGTCGATGAGCTTCCACGATGTGGCCCCCTTCCTGGTACGAAGAATGTCGCAGCATACCACAGGGATTTGACCAGAGCAAATGGCATAGCCCTCTTGACAGGAATGCCGCCGCATGTTACAAGCATGGGCGGCCCGCTTTGCCAGGATGGCGGGGGACCAGCTATACTGTATCACTGTATCCAGCAATACCAACGGGAGGCCAACACACACCGATGACTGACCCCAGACCCGACCCAAGCGGCTGCTCAGAGGGCAGCCTTTCCAATCCACAACGCCTGCTGGACATGCTGCGCACCATGCTGCTGATCCGGCACTTTGAGGAGCGGGTGAACGAGCTATACATGGAGGGGCGCATCCCCTCAACGCTACACCTGGCAATCGGCCAGGAAGCCGTGGCTGCCGGTGTCTGTGCGGCCCTGCAATCCGATGATTATGTCCTGAGCACCCATCGCCCGCACGGGCACGCCCTGGCAAAAGGCCTGCAGCCCAAGGCGCTGCTCGCCGAACTCTACGCCAAGGCCACCGGTTGCTGCAAGGCCAAAGGGGGGTCCATGCATGTGGGCGATATGCGCGTGGGCATGGTCCCCGCCATCGCCATCGTGGGCGGGAATGTGCCCATCGCCGCCGGAATGGCCCTGGCCAGCAAGATGCAGGGGCTGGACCGGGTGACCGCCTGCTTCTTTGGTGACGGGGCGGCCAACGAAGGGGCCTGGCACGAGGGGATGAACATCGCGTCCATCTGGCGGCTGCCCGTGGTCTATGTCTGCGAGAACAACCTCTACGCCGCCTCGACTCCCTTTAGCGTGGCCTTTGCCATCGAGCATGTGGCCGACCGGGCCGCCGCCTATGGGATGCCCGGCGTTGTGGTGGACGGCAACGATGTGCTGGCCGTCTATGAGACGGCTTGTGCCGCCGTGCAGCGGGCGCGCCGGGGGGATGGTCCCACGCTGATGGAGTGCAAGACCTACCGCCTGTGCGGGCATTCCCGCTCGGACCCGCGCACATATCGTACCCGCGAGGAAGAAGATTGGTGGCTTGAGCACGAGCCGATTGGCCGCTTCCAGCAGGTGCTGCTCCGGCAAGGCCTGTTCACGCAGGCGCAGTTGGACCAAGTGGCCGCCGAGGTAGACCAGACGATTGAGGACGCCATTGCCTTTGCCGAATCCAGCCCGGAACCCGAGTTGGCGGATTTGATGACCGACCTGTTTGAGGAGTAGACCATGACCCAGATGAGCATTGCCGAAGCCTTGCGCGAGGCCATCCGCGAAGAAATGCGCCGCGACCCTCGGGTTTTCTGCATCGGGGAGGACATTGGTATCCCCGGCGGGTTCGGGGGAGCCTTTACCGTCACCCTGGGCCTGTCCGAGGAGTTTGGTCAGGAGCGCATCCGAAATACCCCCATCTCTGAAATAGCCATCGCAGGGGTGGCGATTGGAGCGGCGATGGCGGGTATGCGCCCCATCGCCGACGTGCAATATGGCGATTTCCTGTTTTGCATGATGGACCAACTGGCGGACCAGGCGGCCAAAATGCGCTATATGTCCGGCGGGCAGGTTTCCGTCCCACTGGTTATGCGCGCCCCCGTCGGCGCCACCTCACGCGGCGCGCAACACGCCCAAAGCCTGGAAGCCTTTTTCACCCACATCCCCGGCCTGAAAGTGGTCGCCCCGGCCACGGCCTACGACGCCAAGGGCCTGCTCAAGAGCGCCGTGCGGGATAACAACCCGGTGCTCATGTTCGAGCACAAGCTGCTCTACGGATCCAAGGGGGCGCGCGCGGAAAAAGGCGCGCTCAGTTCGGTGGGAGAGGTGCCTGATGGCGACTATACCGTGCCCATCGGCCAGGGCATCGTGCGCCGCGAGGGCCAGGACGTGACCATCATCGGCAAGCTGCTGACCCTCTATCGGGCGCTGGAAGCCGCCGACATCCTGGCCGAGCAGGGTATTCAGGCCGAGGTCATCGACCCGCGCACGCTGGTCCCGCTGGACAAAGAGCTGATCCTGTCCTCCGTGCGCAAGACGGGCCGGTTGGTGATCGTCGAGGAGGACAACCTGACCGGCGGCTGGGCGGCTGAATTGGCGGCCATCGTGGCTGACGAGGCGTTCGATTGGCTGGACGCGCCCATCAAGCGCGTGTCCGCCCCCGACGTCCCACCGCCCTTTGCCCCCAAACTGGAGCGGGCGTATGTGCCCGACGCGGCCAGGGTGGTGCAGGCGGTCCAATCCCTGTTCTAGGCAAGATGGGCAGAGCGCCTCTGCTTTGCAGAGGGCAACTGCCCATCCAACCAGCATAACGGAGCGACGCATGGGATTCTCGCGGGATCTGGGCGACGGGTTGGTGTTGCGCAGCGTGCGCGACGAGGCCGACATCGCGCGGTATGTCGAGGTGAATAATCTGGTCGGCGGGCCAGGCGAAGCGCGGGCGGGCGAGCGGTTGATTCGCCACCATCCGCAGGCGCGACGCGACGACTTTTGGATGGTGGAGGACACGCGCACCGGCCAGGCGGTCTCTACCACCTGCCTGATCCCCTGGAGCTGTTACTATGAGGACATTCCTATCCAGGTGGCGATGCTGGAGATGGTGGTCACCCATCCCGACTATCGCCGTCTCGGACTGGTGCGCGCCCAGATTCAGCGGTTCCACGAAGTAGCGGCCGAGCGCGGGTTTGATCTGTGTATCATCCAGGGCATCCCGCACTACTACCGGCAGTTCGGCTATACCTACGCGCTGGACCACTATGGCTGTGATTCCCTCCCCGTCAGATTCGTGCCGCAGTTGTCCGCCGAAGGTCAATCTGGCGGCTACCGGCTGCGCCCCGCCACCGCCGAGGACATCCCCGCCCTGGCGCGGCTCTATGGGATGGAGGCGGCCCGGCTGCAACTGGGCGTTCGGCGGGATGCGGCCTACTGGCGATACCTGATGGAGCATGTGGGCCATACTGTGCGCCTGCTAGAGCAGTCGGAAGATGGGCATCCGGCGGGCTATACGGCGGGGTCAGGGAAACGACCGAACACCGAGGTGCAGGAGAGCGCGGTGGAGAGCTATCCGGCGGCGCTTGCCCTGCTACAAGCACTCCGAAGCGAGACAGAGGGCGAGTTGGTGATCGGGTGGCCGGAAACCGGCACACTGCTGCAAGTGGCTCGCAGCCTGGGCAGCAAGCGGTTGACGCCCTATCAATGGCTGATCCGCGTGCCGGATATGGCCCGCTGGCTGACGACCATCGGGCCATTGCTGGAGCGACGGCTGGCGAACTCGGCCTGCCGGGGGCTGACGGATGAACTGATCCTCAACCTTTACCGCCAGGCATATGCCCTATGCTTCCAGCAAGGGCGACTGAGCCAGGTGCGGGCGCTCGGTTTCGTAGATGCCTCTATGCGAGCGGACGGAGGGGACCTGTGTATGCCCCTGGATGCCTTTGTGCGGCTGGTGTTGGGTTACCGCGACCTGGACACGCTGCGCGACGCCTGGCCGGACATCGTGTGTAAGCCTGCGCGCCGCTACCTGTTCGACGTGCTGTTTCCGCGCATGACCAGCTATGTGCACATGCCCTACTGACGCGGGCGACCAGCCGCCATCACATCGCTTCATAAGGAGACTAACGTGGACCTTACACCCGTTTCATTGCGCATCGACAATGGCACGATCACCCTGGAAAACGGCCTGATCGCGCTGCAATTTGACCAGCAGGCGGGCTGCTGGCTGAGTATGACCGATCTGCGCACCAATTGCGTCGTGCTGGAGAACCCCCAGCGCCGCCCGACGCTGGAAGTAGTCTCCGGCGGGCGCGAGCGGGTCACGACGGCGGTCAAGGAGCGGTTCGACCCGCTGCTGACCGGCGAGGAGCATTACCTGGCCGAGCAGATCGTGGAGCACTACCTGCTGCAACAGACTGACGGGGCGACCCTGGTGTTGGTGCTCCAGGCAGGCCCCTGGCAGGCGCGCGAGCACTGGCGTTTGCAGCCGGGCAGCGACACCGCACGCCGCCAACTGGAACTGGTCTGGCAGGGGAACGGGCCCACCCGCCTGCGGCACTTTATCTGGACCATGCCCCGCCTGTCGGTGGGGTCCACGGGCCACGTAACCTACGAAGCGCCGGGAGTGCCCATCGCCCCCCACCGCCCCCTGGACAGCCTGGCGACGGATTTCCACATGAGCCTGGGCGAAACCCCCTCCGGCCACCCCGGCATGGTGGGGTTATGCGAGCGAGAGAGCGGGCAGACGGTCTGCGTCTGGCCCTATTCCGCTACAGAACCTGCTCTGGGGAATATGTGGCGCGAGGGAGACGGCATTCGCGTCGAGTTTCGCGTCCTGCTGTCCGACGAACTGGAACCGGGGGAGGGCATCACCGGCGGGGCCATGTACGCCCGCACCAGTGACGCCGGTTGGGAGGCCCTGTTGCAGGAAATGCACCCCTGGTATGACAGCGTGGGGCTGCGCGTGCCGGAGGACAGCCCGGCCTGGACTACCAGCGCTACGCTGTACGAACTGCATATCGGCAATGCCGTGGTCAAATACGGCCCCTACGAACCGCTGCCGCGCGCAAAAGACCTGCTGGCCCGACTGCCCGAGATCAAGCGGCTGGGATTCGACACCATCCAGATCATGCCGCACCAGTTTTTCGCCGGGTATTCCGTCCACGACTACTATGACGTGACAACCCAATATGGCGAGGAGGCCGCGCTGCGCCAGGTAATCGCCACGGCCCACAGCCTGGACATGCGGGTGATCCTGGATATCGTGGTGCATGGCTGCAATGACAAGGAAGTGGCCCGCCGAACCTACGAGCGCACCGACCACATGGAGCCGGAGTGGTTCTTGCGCTGGATCGAGGTAGCGGTGGACCATTCCCCCTATCTGGACGAGCATCCCGAATGGTTCATGCGCGATGAGGACGGCCAGATCAAGGCTACCTATACCTGGGCGTTCGATCACCTGAACCCCTCGTATCAGCGTTTCCTGATCGACGTATTAAAGTTCTACCTGCTCGACCTGGGTGTCGACGGCTTTCGGATTGACGCTCCCACCTGGAACTATTTCCCCAACTGGAAGCGGGATCTCCCCTATCGCGCCGGAGATGCCTACTACGGCTGGGCGCAGCTCTTCGCGCACGCCCGCGCGGACCTGAAGCCAGCGAAACCCGAGCTGATGCTGTTCAGCGAGGGGATTGGGCCGCTGCACGCCCGCGATTTCGACCTGCGCTATGCCTACGAGGAGCAATGGCTGTTCCCCGCCGTGCTGGAAGGCAGCGCGCCCCCTGCCGACTTGCCGGGGCAGGTGGACGGTCAGCCGATTACTGCCGTGGACCTGGCGGAGTGGCTGCACGAGCGCCGCCTGTCGCACCCCGCCGGGACGCGCATCGCGCATTTCATCGATTCGCACGATAGTTTTTGGCCCAAGGCCCAGTTCCGCCGCCAGATCGTCGGGCCGGACGCCTGGCGCCCGTGCTTTACCCTGTGCGCCACGCTGGACGGCTGCCTGATGCACTATATCGGCGGCGAGAAGGGCAACGAAGAGTTTGTGCAGCGGGTCATGGCGTTGCGTCGCGCGCTGCCCGAATTACGGCAAGGCACGTGCGACTATCGGGCGGTGCAACCCGACGACTCGCTGGTGTTCGCGCCGCTGCGCAGCCTGGGGAACCTGCACACCATCCCAGTGATGAACTTTCGCGCGACCGCGACGCGCACCAGGCTGCGGCTGCCAACGGGCCTCCTCACGTCGAACGCGGGCGAGTATACCGTCTATGATGCGCTGAACGATCAATTGCTGGTCGGCGCCGGGGAATGGGACGCCGCGACAGGCGCGGGCCTGGAGGTCGAGCTACCCGCCTACGGGGTGGCAGTGCTCGTGTTGCGCCAAGTCTAGTCTTGTCGTAGCCGCGCTTTCCATAGCGCGAATGCCCGCTGCCAGGGCTTGTTTGTCCCTGGCAGCGGGCTGCTCATAGAAACTTGTCAGGCCGGGACCAGCTCCTTTTCCCTTTCCCAATGGCGATGCTGGAGGATGGCCTCAGCGAACCGCTCGCTGAACTCGTGCGCGTTGGCAGTCTGGCGCATGGTCACCACGCCTCGATCTACCGTCGGTGTTTTCTGTGACGCATTGTCAGCGATCTGAACGTGAGCCAGATCCACCTCCTGCAGCAACTCGACCCCCTCCCCCATCGCCGCGATGGGCTTGCAGTGCTTGAAAGCTTCGTTCACAAAATGCAGCGCCTCGCCTTGCGTCTTGAGCATATCCACGCTCTGCCGTCCACCGGCCACATAGACCGCGTCGTACATCACCGAAGCGCCAGTGACAAAAGTCTTGGCAACCTTCATCTCGCGACCATCGGCGCTGGGCAGCATCCCGCCATGCGTGGAGACGATCTCGGTGTGCGCGCCCCGGTCCTCCAGGGTCATCTTGACCTGGGCCACGCTATCATAATCAAACCCTTCCGTAGCCAGGATGGCGACCTTGCGGCTCTTGATGGTGTTGGTGTTCAAGTTCTCCATGCTGACAGCGGGTGAGCTTTTGGTCACAGCAGGAGCCTTGGAACTGACAGGGGCCGCTACCCCAATGCCCGCCGCAATGGCGGTTGCCAGATCGTGACTGACACTGTTGAACATCTCTACGATGCGGCGGCGAGTCTCCATATTCTCTACTTTCCCAACCTCAAAGTGGAAGGCAGAGATCACATGCTGCTTCTCGGCATCGGACTGGCTATTCCAGAACAGGGTGGCCTGGCTGTAGAAATCCTTAAAGCTGTCGCTGCGCTCGCGAACCTTGCGCCCCTCGACCTTTTCGGCATAGTGCACATAGCCGCCCTCCCCCGCCGAAGCCGGTCGCGGATAACCGTCCCGCAACGAGTTCGGTGAGTAGGCCACCCGCCCCTTGTTGATAGTCTGACGGTGGTATCCGTCGCGCTGGTTGTTGTGAATCTCGGCGACGGGTCGGTTGATCGGTATCTCGTGAAAGTTTGGCCCGCCCAGCCGGATGAGTTGCGTGTCCAGATAGGAAAACAAGCGTCCCTGCAACAAGGGATCGTTGGAAAAGTCGATGCCGGGCACGACGTTGCCGGGATGAAACGCTACCTGCTCTGTCTCGGCGAAAAAGTTGTCCGGATTGCGGTTCAGAGTCATCTTGCCGATGCGCTTGACGGGGATGTCCTCTTCGGGCCAGATTTTGGTCGGGTCCAGGACATCGAAATCAAAGGCGAACTCGTCCTTTTCCTCGATCATCTGTACACCCAGCTCGTACTCCGGGTAATCGCCCATCTCGATGGCTTCCCACAGGTCGCGCCGCAAAAAGTCGGGATCCTTGCCAGCTAGCTTTTGGGCCTCGTCCCACACCAGTTGATAGACTCCCTGCATCGGCTTCCAATGGAACTTGACAAAGCGGGCCTGCCCCTGCTCATTGACCAGGCGGAAGGTGTTGACTCCAAAGCCTTCCATCATACGATAGCTGCGAGAGATACCCCGGTCAGAGAGCAGCCACAGGATCATGTGGGCGGATTCGGGCATATTGGCGATGAAATCCCAGAAGGTGTCGTGCGCGGCGGACGCTTGCGGGATCTGGTTGTGCGGTTCCGGCTTGATAGAGTGCACCAGATCGGGGAACTTGATCGCGTCCTGGATGAAAAAGATCGGGATGTTATTCCCCACCAGGTCATAGTTACCGTCCTCGGTGTAAAACTTGGTGGCAAAGCCGCGCACGTCCCGAACTGTGTCCGCAGACCCCCGAAAGCCCACCACCTGCGAGAAGCGGACGAACACGGGAGTTGCCTTGTTTGGGTCTTGCAAGAACTTGGCCTTGGTATACTCGGCCATCGACTCGTATACCTGGAAATAGCCGTGCGCGCCAGAGCCACGCGCATGTACCACCCGCTCCGGGATGGTCTCATGGTCAAAGTGGGTCAACTTTTCCCGGAAGTGAAAATCCTCCATCAACGTCGGCCCGCGCGCCCCCGCCTTGAGCGAGTCATCGGTATGGTTGACCTTGACCCCCTGGTTAGTGGTCAGGTGCTTCCCCTGGGAATCCTCGCGCAAGCTGTCAAGCTGCCGATTTTTCTGCGTATCGGCCATGCTCTCCTTGGGTTTGCCCCTTCCATTTCCATCACCACTCATTTTTGCCATCTCAGCCTTCTCCTTTTATCCATATCCGTGCGTTCACAGACCAGGTATGCGGACGTAAACGAGGAATGGCGATAGGCGAAGGGTGGGCCATGCCACTGAAACGCGAAGGGATGGTGGAGACCAAGACAGGCTGAACGGAAGGGAGTGACCTGTTACGCGGGGAGATTGTACGGATGCGCTAACACCCAGGACATTATGCAGGGTTCATGTGTCGCTGTCAATGCGGTGGACAGGGGAGCAGGGCTGCTATCAGAAGCGTCCGGACCTCGCGGGGTCCGGACGCTTGCATGGGTACATTTCGTGACCGGGGGTTTTCCCCTCAATCCTCCGGCGCGTTGTGATAGTACACGTCCCAGCCCAGGTACGTTTCGAACGCTTCGGCCAGAATGGCTGCCGAGGGGTTGGCGCTCATCGCCACATGATGCTCAAAACCGTTCTTGCAGATGTGCTTTATCAAGCGTTGCAGGCCCGGCACGCGCACCACGGCTCGGCTGCCAAAGGTATTCAACGGGTCGTCGGTGAACTCGCCCTCACCCACATAGGCCCGCACCATGCCATCCACATCGTCGGTGGAAACACGTGCGTAGCTCATCGGGCCAGCCGCCACCCGGCCAGCCAGCGCGCCATAGCTCCCCTCGCGCCCCAGCGTTGTCGCCAGGATGTCCGGGTAGGCCATGCGGGCCTGCGGCACAAAACTCTTGGCCCAGTTGCCACAATGGAACAGCACGCAGCGGTCGGGGTCTCCGCCATAGTTGTTGTTCCAATCCACCAGGGCGGCGGGTTGGCCGGTCGCCAGTTGCAGGGCGTACATGGAGACCGCCCCAGCCACGTCCACCTCGCAGGCGCTGGGCATCAGCCTCTCGCTCATCATGCTCATCAACGTGCAGGCGCTAATGCCATAATTCGCCTGGATCGAGTTCCAACACTGGAAGGCTGTCGCTTGCAGGTCGTTCTCGGTCATCCAATCGTCCAGCACCAGCGCCACTTTCGCCATCTTGATCAGCGACTCGCCCGGCACCCCCTCGGTCGGCACATAATCCTGGATGGCCTGCACCCGCTCGCGCACGCGCGGGTCATCCTCGGCCAACCGTCCGGCCTGCCCAAACACCTCTGACAGGTCCAGCGTGCTGACGCTGATCCCGTAGGCTTCCAGCAGCTTTTCGCTATAGCGCACCGTGTTGAACGCGTTAGGCCGCGCGCCCACCGCGCCGATCCGCGCCCCGCGCAGCCCGTTCACCACCCGGCATACCCCCACGAACCGCTGCAAATCCCAGTAAAAGCTCTCCGTCAGGGGGTGTACGGTGTGCAGGTCGGTCAGGGTAAAGGGGTAGCCGTATTGGCGCAGGTTGTTGCAGACGGAAATCTTTCCGCAAAAGCTATCGCGCCGTCGCTCAACGCCGAACTCGTCCAGGTCGTCGGGATACGCCTGCACCAGGATGGGCACTTGCAGCCCCGATAGACGAATAGCGTCGGCCACCCCCTTTTCATCGCCAAAGTTGGGCAGCACGACCAGCACGCCGTCGATGGCGTGGCGATGCTGATCGAACAGCGCAGCGCAGGCTTTGGCGTGGGCGTAGGTCTCCACCGAGCCCAGCGCGGTATCCTGCTCGTCGAGCATCACCGGCTCGATGCCCAGTTCGTCCAGCAGTTGCCGAATGTCCCGGCGGGCCTCGCTGACCAGGATGTCAGGGAAGAAATCACGGTTCCCCAGGATAACGCCCAGGGTCGGTTTGGTGGTCTTCATCGGGTGCTCCTTTATGTCGAGTAAAAGCTCAGGTGCAAGATCGGTGTCAATCCCCGGCAGGCTCGTAGACCGTGCGAGCGACGGCCTCCCGCCAGCCAGCATACAACGCCTGGCGGCGCTCGGCGGCCAGCCGGGGCGCAAAGCGATCTTCGGGCCGGGGCAGCGCGGCAATCTCGTCCTCCGAACGCCACACGCCCACCGCCAGCCCGGCCAGATACGCAGCGCCCATCGCCGAGACATCCACCCCGCCCCCGGCCATTGGGCGACTGCGCCACACCGGACAGCCCAAAATGTCCGCCTGGAACTGCATCAGCAGGTCGTTGCGCGTGGCCCCGCCATCCGCCATCAGTACGCTGAGGGGCGCGCCCGCCTCCGCCTGCATGACGTCATAGACGTCGCGCACCTGATAGGCAATGGCTTCCAGCGTGGCGCGGGCCAGGTGGGCCGGGGTAGAGCCGCGCGTCAGCCCGGCAATCAACCCGCGCGCCGACTCGCGCCAGTGGGGCGCGCCCAACCCCACAAAGGCGGGCACGAAATACACCCCGCCGGTATCCTCGACGCTGCCCGCCAGCCGCTCGATGGCCGCGGCCCCAGCCGCGGTGTCCGGCTGCCCCAATAATTGTTCGAGCCACTGCACCGCCGCCCCCGTCACCGAGATGTTGCCCTCCAGGGCGTAGGCGGGCGTCTCGCGCGCCCAGGCGATAGTAGTGGATAGGCCATGCGCCGAGAGTTTGGGCGCGGGAATCGGCGTCATCAACGAGGAGCCGGTGCCATAGGTCGCCTTTACCGCCCCTGCCGCAAAACCCGCGTGGCCGTACAGCGCCCCGTGCGAATCCCCGATCAGGCTGGCGATGGGCACGCCCGCGGGCAGCCCGTCCAGCGCCACCGTCTCGGCATAGACCTGGCTGGAGGGGCACACGTCGGGGAGCGCCGCCAACGGCACGCCGAACATATCCAGCAGTTCCTCATCCCAGCGCAGGGTGTGCAGGTTGAACAGTTGCGTGCGCGAGGCATTGGACATATCGCAGGCGTGAACGGCACCGCCCGACAGGTTCCAGAGCACCCAGCTATCCATTGTCCCCACGCAGATCTCGCCCCGCTCGGCGCGCTGCCGCCCATCTTCCAGGTGATCCAGCAGCCAGCGCGCCTTGCTGCCAGAGAAGAGCGGGTCAATTTGCAGGCCGGTGCGCTGGTGGATCGTCTCGGCCAACCCCTGGGCGACCAGTTCCCGGCAAAGGTCGGCGGTGCGGCGGCACTGCCAGACGACCACCGGCCCCACCGGGCGGCCAGTGGCTCGCTCCCAGGCTACTACCGATTCGCGCTGGTTGGTGATGGCAACAGCGGCCAGGCTCTCCCCCGCCTGCACCGCCTGCGCAAGGCACGCAGCCACCGCCTCACGCACGCTCTGCCAGATGGCGAGCGGGTCCTGCTCGACCCAGCCGGGCCGGGGATACTCTACCGCCAGAGCGCAGGACGCCTCGGCCACCACCTGCCCCTGTGGATCGATGAGCAACGCCTTGGTGTTGGTCGTGCCCTGGTCAATGGCGAGAATGTGCCTGGTCATGGCGTTTACCTCCCGTGCAACAACTCGCGGGCCGCCCCGCGAATCGCCTCCGGCGTCAGGCCGAAATGCTCCAGCAGCCAATCGGTAGGGCCGGTGGGGGCGAAAACCCCCGGCACGCCCAGGATACGCATGGGCGCGGGGCGCTCGGTGACCACCACTTCGGCCACCGCCCCGCCCAGGCCGCCGTGCACCGAGTGCTCCTCGATGGTCACGATGCCCCGCGTCTCTTCGGCAGCCGCCACGATGGCCTGCCGATCAATGGGCTTGAGGGAGGCCATGTTGAGCACGCGGGCGCTGATCCCGTCCTGCTCCAACAGGGTCGCCGCTTCCAACGCGCGCGCCACCATCGTGCCGTTGGCAATCAGCGTGACGTCCGAGCCATCCCGCAGGCGCGCAGCCACGCCCACGCGGAGTTGATAGTCCGGGGAATGGACGGCGGGGACCTTCATGCGGCTGATCCGCAAAAAGAAGGGGCCATCCGTCTCTGCCGCGACGCGCATGGCCTGTTCGGTTTCCAGCGGGTCGGCGGGTACCAGAATGGTCAGGTTGGCGAGGGCGCGCATCCAGGCCAGGTCCTCGATGGAGTGATGGGTCGCGCCCAGCTCGCCGTAGGCCAGGCCGGGACTCATGGCGCACAGCTTGACGTTGGCCTCGGAGTAGGCCACGTCGGCCTTGATCTGTTCCAGCGCCCTGCCGGTCAAAAAGCAAGAGGCGCTGGAGACGAACGGCAGCTTGCCCCCGTTGGCGAGTCCGGCAGCGATCCCGACCATGTCCTGTTCGGCGATACCCACGTTAATCAGCCGTCCGGGGAAACGCTGCCCGAAACGATCCACCTGACTGGAACCCACGCAGTCGTTCAGGACGACGACGACGCGCGGGTCTCGCTCGGACAAGTCTTCCAGGGTGCTGGCAAAGGCGGCGCGGCAATCGTATAGCGTCGTCATGCTACCCCCTCCCCCAGCTCCCGCAGGGCGGCAGCCAGTTCGTCGCCGGTGGGGATGCGATGGTGCCATTCGGGCTGGTCCTCGATGAACGAGACGCCGTGCCCTTTGTGGGTATGGGCGATCAGGCAGTTCGGGCGGCCCGGCTCCAGCGGCAGGGCATCAAAAGCGTCCAGTAGCTCCGCCGGGTCGTGACCGTTCACCTCTCGCACAGCCCAACCAAAAGCGCGCCATTTGTCCGCCAGCGGCTCCAGAGCCAGGGTGCACTCGGTGCGGTCCCCCAGTTGCAGGCCGTTGCGGTCCACGATGACGGTCAGGTTGTCCAGCTTGAAGTGGGCCGCGGCCATTGCCGCCTCCCAGTTGGAGCCTTCCTGCAACTCCCCGTCGCCAGTGAGGACAAACGTGCGCCAGGGAGCGCCGTTACCGGCGGCGCCGCTACCGGCAGTTCCGTCGAGACTGGCAGCCCCGCCGAGCCTGGCGGCAAGCGCGCAGCCAACGGCGATGGGCAGGCCGTGGCCGAGCGGGCCGGTGCTGGCCTCCACGCCGGGCAGCTTGGTGCGGGCCGGGTGGCCGCTCAGGCGCGATTCGGGCCGCATAAACGTGTCCAGCTCCTCGACGGGAAAGAACCCGGCAAACGCCAGGGTAGTATACAGCGCCCCGGAGGCGTGCCCCTTGCTCAGGATAAAGCGGTCCCGGTCGGGCGCGCGGGGATTGCGCGGGTCTACCCGCAGCACGCCGAAATAGAGCGTCGCCAGGATGTCGGCGGCAGACAGGTCGGCGCCGGTGTGCCCCTTACCGGCGCGGTTTAGCAAAACCAGGTTGCGCCGACGGATGTCCAGTGCCCGCTGGCGCAGTTCACGCACGAGTTGGTCTCGGTCCACGGCTCATAGCCCCTTCTCGACTATCGGTAGGTTCTGTGGCGGCGTGACCCGGCACACAAGCCGGACCGGGTCATCGCCTGTTGTTAGTTGGCAAGCAAGGTCAAGCAGCTATGCGCGCTCAGGGAATCCGGCGGATGCGCAACGCCAGGTAGGGTTTGCCGGGCAGGGCCACCTCGCACGGGCCAGTGAGCACGCCTTCCAGCGGCGTGACGGTCATCTCCCAGGTATCCAGCACCTCCGCCTGATAGCGCCCCTCGGCAATGTCTACAGGCCACAGGGCAGGCTGGTGCACGCCAAAGTAGTACAGGTAGTACTCGCCCGCCACGCCCGCCAACATGCGCCCCAACGGTTCCACCCCCTGGGCCGGACCTTGCTCCAGCGCTTGCCGCAGGAAGGCCAGCCGGGCCGGGCTTTCGCCGTGCAGCACGCCCCCTTTGGACCACCACAGGATGTCCTCAGGGTGCAGGTAAGTCTCCCCGTGCCCCACGTAAATGCCGCCCACCGTACCCAGCCAGAAGCGGTGCACCAGTTCCCGCGCCGAGATGTTGCCCCAGGTCTTCGGGATGTTGCCCTCGTACTGGCACTCGTCGTCGATCACCGGCTTGCGGCAGGCATCGCGCCACTCTCCGGCGCGGTGCAGGTCCCAATGCTGGACGCTGGCGTGCGTCACCCAGGGCTTGCTGTGGTCATAGAAACCCCGGCAATTGTGGACCGAACGGGGGTGGCCGTAGGGGTCGCTCTCCTGCACGATCCGGAAAAAGCGGTCCCAATCGGCCATCATCTTGGCCTTCATCAGGTCGTATTCGTTGGCCATCGACCACCAGACGTTGCGGAACGCCGCCAGCCGCGCCACCAGATAACGGAGGTAGCGATCATCCGTCTCGGCGTCCATCGTGGCATAACCCCAGCGATCATAGGGGTGAAAGATGATCAAATCCGCCTCGATGCCCAGGGCCAGCAGATCAGCGACCCGCCCCTCAAAGTGTCGCCAGAAAGCGGGGTTGAAGCGGGTCCAGTCCCAGCTCCCGTCGGGGGTACGCTGGAAGGGGTGATAGACCGGCTCGTTGACGCTATAGGTATAGTGCTTGGGAAACACGCACATGCGCAGCTTGTTGAACGGCGCTGTCTGTAACGTCTGGAGGGTTTGCTGCTCCAGCGCGTCCCCCTGATGCACCCAGGCGTAGCAGGTGGTCCCGATCTGCCGATAGGGGGTGTCGTCCTCATAGGCAAAGTGGTAGGTGTGAGCCACACGCACCGGACCGTGGTTTCCCTCCGACGCCTCCACGCAGGTGAAGGAGCCGGTCTGGCCGTCGAGCACGGCGTGGTTCGAGTGGCTGGTGTAGGTCCACTCGCCCGGCGTATCGGGGCTAAAGCGGACGCAGTAGCGCCCCTCCCCATCATAAAAGCCATCCACATCAATAGCGCGATGCTTGTGGGCAAACGTCGCCCCGAAGGTGATCTCGGTATAGGGGTTGCCCTCGGTAGGGCCATTCAGGCAGACTTCAAAGATGGTCCAACGTTCTACGGGCGAGTCATGATGAATGAGCGACATGTTGGTCTCCTGGTTATGTTGCGCCAAGGTACAGGGGTTCACTGCCGAATGGTACTTATCTGGGCGGCAGTCGTCAACTAACGCAATCGCCTTGCCTGCCTCCATGCAGGTCGGGCGCGCGCCCGAATTGGCCGGGGTCTTGCGCTGTGCTATAATCGGGTCGTCCATCGCGGACCAATTGCTAGGCGCACAGGCTGGCACGCACGATTCACGTCCCCCTTCATCGATACCACGTTCCTCCACCCAGATTCCACACCAATCAAAACGTTCTTGTCGGCCTGGTAGTTGACCGGCACACGGGAGGCAGCCGAATTGCCCCCCTGGACGCGCGCGCTGGCCTGGATGGGTGGAGGGAATAAGAGTGGCACAACCCCCTGATAATGGAACGGGCGAGCAACAAGACGTCGAGCACGTCCGCCTGCCGGAAGAGATGTCGGCCAAGGTGGACGAGTTGTTGCTGCTCTCTATGGAGCGCAATATCATGGCAAGCGAGAACGCCTACGCTGCCTGGCTGCGCGCCGGTGGCACGCTCCTCGTTGCCGGACTCGCCGTTCGGCGTCTGGCGTGGCCCCAGGCCGACCCACCGCTGATCGTGCTAATAACTACGGCACTCCTGCTGGTAACCGGCGCGGGCGTATTCGTCATCTCGCTCTGGGTGGAAGCCAAAGGGCGCCAGCGGTTGCGCCATCTGGGCATCCGCAGCCTGCCGCTCTGGGTGGTCGTCACCATCAGCCTGTTACTTCTCACCGCCGCCATCCTGGGCCTGTTCATCGCCCTCCGCTGAATCGCGCTCGTTGGGCACAATGGCCGCCCGTTGCAGTCTGGACAATCGGCCAGGAGGGATCCCATCGCACAGGCGTGGTGCGGCGGATCACCCGGCTATTAACGAGAGTTTCGCCATAGGCTGCTCTCGAGGAGGACATGTACGTTGGAAGCAATCTGGCGTGCCATTCAAGAGGCACTGGGCCTGAGCGCCGAAACGATCAGTGTGGGCCAGATGATTCTGCGGGCTATTGTAACCTACGTGGCGACCCTGACTATGGTGAGGCTGGGAGAGAAACGCTTCTTTAGCGAGAATACCGCCTTTGACCTCATCCTGGGCATCATCTTGGGGTCCGTCGTCAGCCGGGCCATCAATGGCTCGGCGCCGTTCTTTGCGACCCTGGCCGCCGGGTTCACCCTGGTAGCCATGCACTGGGCGATGGCTACCCTGTCTTACCACTGGAGCCGATTCGGCACGCTAGTCAAGGGTAACCCACGCCGATTGGTCAAGGATGGCGAAATCCTGTGGGATGCCATGCGTGCCAGCCACATCAGCCGCAATGATCTGATGGAAGCGTTACGTTCGGAGGGCCAGGTGAGCGATCTGGGTCAAGTAGAAGAAGCGTGGCTGGAGCGCAGCGGAGAGATTAGCGTGCTACGCGCCTCCCGCGAGCCTCAGGTGCTCGACGTGCAGGCATCTGAGGACGTACAGACCATTCGTCTACAGGTCGAGTAGCGCGTTCCAGCCTGTCAGCGCGTAGCCCTGCAAGGACTGGCTCGCCGGGTATAGGAGTTTGGATGAATACGATTGATACGGAGCGCGCTCTGGATGCTATCCGTCAACACCTGCAGGACGGGAACGTCGATAATGCCGTTCTGCTCATCGAGTCCCTCTTGCCGCCTGATCAGGCAGATGTATTTGAGGCGTTGACGCGGGAAGAGCAAATCGAGTTACTACCCGCGCTCGACGTGGACCAGGCCGCCGACATCCTGGAGCAAATGACAGACCAGGATGCGGCCCAGCTTGCCACTCAGGTTGACGCGCAGGCGCTGGCCTCGATCATAGATCAGATGGAATCCGACGAAGCTGCCGACTTATTAGGGGATCTGGAGTTGGCCCAGACCGCCGATACGCTGGCACACATGAGTGGGGCGGACGATATTCGCCCTCTCCTGGTACACTCGGACGAAAGCGCCGGTGGCCGGATGGTTACCGATTTCTGGGCCTTTCCACAGACGATGCGCGTACAAGATGTGCTCAGCACGATGCGCCTGGCAGGCCAGCGAGTGCTAGAGATTCCCCGCCTGTACATCACCGACAACGAGCGGCACCTATTGGGCGAGGTGAGCATCTATCACCTGCTGCGCGCCACCCCCGAGGCGACGCTGGCAAGCCTGATGGATACGAACATCGTCACCACTCATGTGGGAGATGATCAAGAAGTGGCGGCGCGGCTCATGCTGCGGTATGGCCTGGAGGCCGTGCCAGTGGTCAACGACGAAAACTGTCTGGTGGGCGTGATCACTGCCGACGACTTGGCGGACATATTGGAACAAGAGGCTACCGAGGACATCCATCGCATCGGCGGCAGCCTGCCCATGCCCCAGCCCTACCTGCGGATCAACATCGGCCAGCACGTCAAACGCCGGGCGGGCCTGCTCATTTTGCTGCTTCTGATGATGGCCCTGGCCAGCCCGGTGATCAACTTGTTCGAAGCGCAACTGGCCGAGGCCATCGTACTCACCTTTTTCATTCCCATGCTGATGGGGACCGGCGGTAACGCCGGGTCGCAGACCATCGCGACCATCGTGCGCGCTCTGGCGGTAGGGGATGTAGGCATGGGGGATGCCTTGCATGTCCTGTGGCGCGAACTACGTACCGCCCTGATACTCGGTGTCCTGCTGGCCCTGGTAGCTTTTCCCATTGCCCTGATCTGGGGCTCGCCGCGGGTGGGGCTGGCCGTGTCGGTGAGCGTGCTGATTGTCGTCATCTGGGGCAACGTCCTGGGCACGATCCTACCCTTGATCGCCGCACGCCTCAACCTGGACCCGGCGTTGGTCTCCGGTCCCCTGCTCACGACCATCATCGACGTAACCGCCCTGTTGATCTACTTTAGCATCGCGGCGCTGATCCTTAACCTGTAGAGCGTGCTGGTAACTCGGGTTTGCGCCTTGTGCCCTACTCCTCCGATTCCCCTATGGGCAGATAGCGCAACACGGGCGGGATCAGCCCCCCAATGACCAGTAGGATCAACCCCAGCACCCACAACCAGCCTGCGCCGGTCGTGGTGCCGATGCTGATCAAAGGCAAGGAGATCAGGAACAGGAGCATGGCGATCCCCAAAATCGCAACTTGGCTCATCTATCATCCTCCCTGTAATCACAGGCCCAACAGCAAGAGCGTAGCCAGGCCAACCAACACCGCAGCAATCACCGACCAGACCAGCGTTTTGCGGAGCACTGCCCCCTCGCGGCCAATAATACCTGCCGTGCCGGTGCCTAGCACGACGTTAGCTGGCGCAATGGCATTGCCGATGGCGCCGCCCGTGCTCTGCGCACCGATGATGGCTTCCTCAGGCAAGGCCTCCAGGCTGGCTACTGTCTGCTGCAAGGGCGCGAACAGCACGTTGGATGCGGTGTTGCTCGAGGTCATAAAAGCGCCCAGCACGCCGATCCAGTTGGCGAGAAACGCATACACGACTGGCGGGGTCACGGCGACGATGCCCTGCGCCAGCACGGTGATCTGCCCTGAATGGTCCATTACCTGGCTCAGCACCAGGAACGACAGGATGGCTACCGAAGCGGGCACCGCATCGCCCGTAAGCCCGGCCCAAAGGCTCTCCGTCTCGGTGCGTTCGGCCCATTTATCATAGTATCCCCGGCGCTTGTAGACGATCCAGGCCACCAGCGAGGCGATCAGCAGGAACGTGCCGGGATGGGTCAGTGGGGCAAAGGGGGAGAAGGGATCTTCCGCCTCTCGCACGATTCCATAGCCGGTCGCGACCTGTGGGAAGGGTAGACCTACCTCGAACTGCCCCAACGTTTCTTCGACGGGTCCAATCACCAGACCCAGCACGGCGGCCACGGTGAGAACAATGTAGGGCAGCATGGCCATCCCGAGTCCCATGATAGGCTTTCTCTGCCTTTCTTGCTCGGCGGCTCCCTCGCTATCCTCCGCCATTACGTGGCGTTCGTCTATCTGCTCCGCCGGTTCGGAGAACCGTTTCCAGCGCGATAGCCCATACATGGCGACCAGGCCAACGGTGGCGGCGATAAAGGCGGACAGCACCGGGTCCCACAGCGTCAATCCCAACTGGATGCCACCATGTAGCAGACTGATGATCAGGATCAGAGGCCAGGCGTGTCGAATGGCAGCCATGCGGCCGAACAGCCAGGCGATGGCGAACCCTCCCAGGAGGTTGGGTATCCAGAGCAAAATGGCAGTTTGGAAGGCAGTGGCTGTCGGGTCTGCCAGATCAATCACCGAGATGGTGGCCAGCCAGCCCACGGCCAGCGTACCGAACATATTGGCCCAGGCGTGGCCGATCAGCGGAAGAACGACGGCAAACAGGGGTTTCACGCCCAGCGCCACCAACAGCGGGGCCACCACGGCGATGGGCGTCCCAAAACCGGCGATGCCCTGCAAGAACGAGGCGAATACCCAGGCAAACGCCAACACCAGGAACAGGTCATTGCGGCTAAATCCCTCGATGCCAGCGCGCAGGGCATCAAAAGCCCCGGCTTGATTGGTGATGCGATACAGCAGCAACGCGGGCCAAACGACGTACAGGATAAAAATAGCGTCCCACACCCCTTTGGCACTTGCCACGGCCAGCGTCATCAAAGGGGTCTGAAACACCAGTAGCCCAATGAGCATCGCGGCAAACATCCCGACGGGGCCTGCTGCAGTGGCCTTCCACCGCAGCGCCACCAACAGGATCAACAACACGACAATGGGCACTAGCGCCAACAACCAGTTCACGAGATTGACGGGAAGTTGCCCCTCTATTTGCATCATCTTCATTCTCACTCCTATTCCATATGCCGCTGACAGGTAAGAACCGTTACGCGTAGATCAGAACTGGTGAGCGTGCCGGGTAGATGGCTGTCAGCGGCAAAACAGATGCACCACCATTCGAGCATCAACGCGATGGCTAGTAGCCGATGGCGACCCCGTCGCCGCGCGGATCAGCCCCTCCGTACAGCGTGCCCTGCTCGTTATCTATCCAAATGGCCTGAGCGTGGCCCATCGTCTGCGACCAATCCTCCAGCATGGTAACCTCGTGGCCGCGCCGTTCGAGTTCCGTAGCGACGCCGTCGGGGATGCGGCCCTCTAGCTTGAGCGAGCGCGATTCCTCGCCCCAGGTGCGACCATAGAGCCAACGGGGTGCCTCGATGGCCTCTTGCACGTTGTAGCCGAAATCCACCATGCGTGTGAGCATGGCCGTTTGAGTCTGGGGCTGGCCCTCGCCACCCATCGTGCCAAACAACAGGGTTGGCTGACCATCGCGCAGCGCCATCGCCGGGATGATAGTATGGAACGTGCGCTTGCGGGGCGCCAGCGCATTGGGGTGGGTGGGATCCAGCTTGAAGAAAGAGCCGCGATTTTGCAGCAGAATGCCCGTCCCCTCGGGCATAAACGCCGACCCGAATTCGAAATAGACGCTCTGGATGAGCGAAACCGCCATGCCGTCGCTATCCACGGCACACAGATAGACGGTGTCACCCCCCATCGCCGGGGACGCCAATACCCGCGATACCCCTGACTCGATCCGCTCCGCCGGTTGGGCGCGGGATAGATCCATCTGGTGACGTCGTTGGGAAGCATACTCTTTGGAGAGCAGCAGGTCGTAGGGGATATCTAATGTCGCCGGGTCGGTCAACCAGGCATCGCGGTCAGCAAAAGCCAGCTTGACCGCTTCGGTCATCAAGTGATAATAGTCCGCCGTTCCCTCCCCGATTTCCCGCAGGTCCATCCCTTCGATCAAGTTTAGAATCATCAGGGTGGCGATCCCCTGCGTGTTGGGAGGCAACTCGGTTACCTCATAGCCATGATAGGTGGTCCGCAGTGGCTCGACCCAGTCCGACGTATGGGCAGCGAAATCATCCTCGGTCAGCAGGCCGCCCGCCTGTTGCAGGCTGCGCACGATGCGCTGGGCCAGTTCGCCCTGATAGAATGCATCGGCTCCCTGCTCGGCGATCAGCCGGAAGGACTGGGCCAGGTCGGGCTGGCGGAACAGGCGACCGGCGGATGGCGCGCGCCCGTCGGGCAGGTAGACACTGGCGGTGCGGTCAAACTGCCGCAACGTGTCGGCATATTCGGCAATATAGTCCCGAAATTTCTGCGAGATGGGGAACCCTTCCTGAGCGTACTGCATGGGGCGGCGGAACAGGTCGGCCCACTCCAGCTTGCCATAGCGGTTGTGCAGTTCCTGCCAACCACTCACCACACCGGGGACGGTGTTGGCAGCCAGCGGGCCACGGGGCTTGATCTCGTCCCAGCCTTGAGCACGATACGTGTCGATGGTAACCCGCTCGCCAGCCCGGCCAGAGCCGTTGAGCGCCTGCACGCGGCCCGTATCGGGGTCCCAAACCTGAGCAAACAGATCGCCCCCCAGACCAGCCATATGGTTATACACCACAGCGAGCGTGGCATTGGCGGCAATGCAGGCATCTACTGCCGACCCGCCGCGCTGTAACACCTCCCCGCCCGCCGCGCTGGCGAGATAGTGGGAGCTAGCGATCATCCCATGCGTTCCGCTGGTCACTGAGCGTCCGGTGGCCTGCTGATAGGAATCGCGGTGGCTCGTCATCTTCTTGCTCCTTTCTACCCTCGCCTTGAGCGATGCCCGGATCACAGCACCCGCCGGGCCAGTTGGGGTCAAGATAGGTGAAAGAGACGATGATAGCGGAAAAGCAAAGCCAATGGAGCGGCATCAAGGGGGACAGCTTCCAGAGCGGACAAAGGCGAGGTTCTTAACAGTCTGTTTTAACACCGGAAAGGGAATTGGGTAGCAGAGGAAAGCCTTATGTTGGGCAGAACCGGGAAGGGGTGAGAGTAGCAAGCAATACGGATGCCACTTTACCATGCTGCCAGACGGCTGTCAACCATGATACCCACGGCTGTCTGCGGGCTGCAAGCAAATCCGTCGGTTATCTCGAATACTAGAGGCCCACTTTCCACTCACGCGGTTTGGGGCCTTTTTTCCTGGTCAACATGACTGGCGCGCCCGGCAAGTGCGGAAACCAGCTTTCAGTCGAACCTGCGACCTAGAGTCGAAGGCAGACGGTGGCGATGCCAGATACGCGCTAGAGATAATAGGTCACTCCTGCCTTGAGCACTTGCGTCCTGGCTGCGAGTTCGTTGCTCATACGATCCAGCGAGCAATCGCACGTGTCGTGCGCCGAGAGATAGACCTCCTTGGGGCCAGCCCGGTTGATTGCGGCAATAGTCCTGCCCAAGTCCTCGTCGGTGACCCGCTGCCAGGGAGGCTTGCCCGTCCCAATGACCATCTGAAACTGAATACCTGCTCGGCTGCCTCGCCCTTCTGTGATGGGGAAATGCAGCCCGCCGCCAACGGCGTAGAGCGGTGCATCGGATAGACGCCTCGTCATCTCTAGCACCACCTCGATGGTCGGATGGCCGCAGCCGGTAAAGACCACCAGGCCCTTGCCTTTGACACGGGCCAGCAACGCCTGCTCCTCCGTATGGCCGAACAAGAACAGGCTCCGGGCTAGGGGTCCAGTAGAAGCGACACCAGCAGCCAGCAATTGCGGTCTGGTAACCATCTCGGGCTTGAACCGCTTCGCCCCAGCCACGTCGGGCAAGAAACAGGGCTTGGGCTCCACCGGTAAGAGGGCATCGGGCACCGTCACCTGCCGGGCGCGCTGGGCAGCCAGTCCCCCAATGTGGTCAGAGTGCAGATGCGAGATTGCCAGGGCATCCACCTGGTTCAGATGAAAGCCGAGTTTCGCAGCATTGTCGCTGAGCGCTGGACGAGTTGGGCCAAAACCGACATCGAAAAGTATCGCGCCCAGGTTGGTCTTGAACCAGTAGGACACGCCAGCATCGCCCGTGAATCCCTGCTCGGTTTTCCAGTCCACCAGCACGGTCAGCTCCAGGTAGTCGAGTTCGGGCAACTCCAACGGCTCGGCCTGGGCGATCCGTTCGCGATTCAATGCCGCAGCTCTTGCGTGGTTTGCCTGAAAGCGGCGATTCTTGACCAGCAGCCAGGGAACGATCACCGGGGAAGCCAAAGCCAGGGCGGGCCACCATAGCGGCGAGATGCGAAAGGACATGATTACCTCCGTGTCGTGCGTGATGGCTCCCGGGCTAACCTGACGAGTAGACAGGAACCAAAGGCGACGAGCAAAACATAGCGAGCGCGGACAAGTGCCGGTTGTGCTCAAGAAGACGCGCTCTTGCACTGAACATAGCACGCCTACGCAGGACAACACCGAGAGCCAGATAACGATACGCTTCTTCGCCTGGCAGGCGTTGTGTACGGGCCATCCGCGCTATTCGGTGATCCCTTTGTCTTGCGGGCATCCTGAAAGAGGCAAGCTTAAGCGGACAGAGCGCCGGGCAGCAACTGGGGAAATGCCAGACCACCGGGCCGCCGTCAGCAACAAGCCGACAGGCGATCCGGTGGCCTGAAGGGGGGAGTCGTTACTCTTGACCGATGGACTTGAAAACGTATCCTTGCTCGCTCAGTGTCTCCAAAATCACGGGTAGAGCAGCCACCGTCTGAGAGCGATCTCCTCCACCATCGTGCAGAACGACGATCTTGCCCGGTCCGGCCCTTCTGATCACCCTGGCCGAGATTTCCTCCGCCGAAGGTAATTGCCAATCGCTGGGATCGATGTCCCAATGGATGATCTCTAGTCCCAACTCGGCGGCATACGCGCAGATATCGGCATCCGTAACCCCGCCGGGAGCGCGCAGGTAAGGGCTGATCGCGCCTTCCAGCGCGCGGCTGGTCCTCTCGATCTCTTCCTCAAAAGCGGCGCGATCCATCCCCTCCAGCTTGCAGTGGCTCCAGGTGTGATGACAAACGATATGGCCCGCATCCACGGTAGCCTGGATCAGCTCGGACCGTTTGGCGGCCTCTTTTCCGATGACGAAAAAGGTGGCATGTGCATCGTACTGATCGAGTATCGCCAAAACCTGCGGCGTCCACACGTTGTTGGGGCCGTCATCAAAGGTCAAGTAGAGCACCTTGTCATCGGGCTTATTGGCCTCGTCGCCAGCAGGCACATCCTTCCATGTCGCCGCACTTGCCACGGCCTCATAGACCCGGGTGTCGGCCAGGCTCTCTTTGGCGGCCAGAAGCGCATTGCGTGCGGGAAACACCTTTGACATGGATAGTAACGTGATATCCTGCGCTTGCATAGGCTGCGGGATGGGGCTGGGTTCGGCGAAACTGGCAACGGGCGGAGTTGCGAGGACTTGTGCAGCTGGTAGATCGGGCGTTGCTGTGCTGGTAGCAAGAGCCTGAGGTACGAACGTGGTGCTGTGCACCCTCATCGCAGCATGATCCTCCAGCGGGACAGAGGGGGTGCTGGTTGGCGTCCATAGCGGTTGCTGCGCATCATCGCCAGCAGCCATTACGACGCCCTGTTGTACCCCGCGTCCTGAGAACAGTTCTCCCAATGCATCGACCCGACTCCAACCCCACGACGTCGAAACAATCGTCACCAGGAACACCAGTCCGAGCACTAGCAGCCGACGGCAGCCTCTGGGAGGAACCTTGAGCTCAGGAGCAACCACCTTCTCCGAGGCAGACTCGGGAGGATCGGCCTGCTGCGCCTCCTCGACGGCAGCGATTCGATCTGCAACCCCCTGTATCCTGGACTCTATCGATCCCGCCAACGCCTCGGATTGGGCAGCAACCCGCTGGTGAATCAGCTCCGAGACCGAAGGCTCGAGCGCGGATACCAGCTCACTCGCCACTTCGGGAGATAGCTCGCGCAATTCATCCCGCAGCGCCTCATGGACAGCGACGCGCAACGCAGGGGCCAGTTCCTCCATGACGTCGTGGGCCAACTGGGCACTCTGTTCGCGCAGCAGCTCGATTAGCAGGGGCCTGAGCGCATCGGTTAGGGCTTCGGGTGACAGGAGGATGCGCCGTAACTCGGAGAGCGCATCCGCGGAGTATAGTTCGCTTGCCATACATTAATCCTCGGCAGACGACCCAAATTCCTCTACGATGCCCACCGCGTTGTATCCGGTTTCCAACCGGGTAGCCAGTTCCATCAAGATGGCAGCCAGAAGTTTGCGGTCCGTCTTCTGGTCCGCCAAACGATCGGCGACCCGGCGCAATTCTTCCTTCAGCTCATCTTCAGCCTGACGCTTTTCGCGCTTGAGGGTGTCGAGGCTTCTTTCATACTGGTCGCGATACTGCTCAATGGTTGTTCGCAGGGCGCGCAGGTCCTGGTTCTCGCGAGTCAGCGAGGCGTGCAGATCGCTGGCTTCCTCGTTCAGTCTGTTGATCAGGGTTTGCGATTGCCGCACCTGGGGAACGAGTTGTTGGAGCACAGGCCCCTGGCTGCGCACCCTGTCCACTTCGCGGCCCAGATCTTCGATCGATTTGCGCAACTCGCGCTCCACGGTATCGACCCGCTCGCGCTGGTTCTCGCGAAATTCCTCCATAGCGTCGCGGGCCTGTTGCAGATCGTTCAGTACCCGATCGATCTCCCGACGAAAGTCGGTAAAGCGTCGCTCGTATTCCTCCATCTTGGGGCCAAAGAGGATAGTGCGCAGGCGATCTACCTCGGCCTCACGAATCGGCTGCCGCGCGGGGTCCGCCCCGCCCATAATGATCTCGCGCACTCGACGGAGATCCTCCTGGACTACATCTGGGGTTCCGGGTTGGGATTTGCCCACGTTGGCTTGCGGAGCGGCACTGGGAGCACTGTAGGAATCACTCGGCGGCACAGTACGCTGTAGAGGATTCTGTTCTTGTCCTGGGTTCGATGTAGGCTGATCGTACGACTGCTCGAACATGGATTCCTCCTTGGATACACCAGGTAGTATGGGATGAACGATCTTGCACTGCCAGAGCACACCTCGTCGCAGTTGTTCGCTGGTCAGATGTAATCCATTATACCGTAAAAATAAGTGGTTACAAGGGGATATAATGCAAATTAACGCAACATTTACTCCACGCATTGTGCACAGTACGTTAATTGTGACACGCTATTGAGTAGGAGTATGAGGGTGGTCAGGGAGCATCTGCGGAGAGGTGGCAAGCGAGCCACTGGCCCGCCGGAAGGTGGGGAGGGTCTAGCTCGGCTCCGCAGAGAGAGCGTAGGGCAGAACGCGGCTGGAGGGGCTTTGCGCAGCCAGATGCTGGGTGCCAACGCCAAAAGACCCCGTTCCACTCGCGTGGCGCGGGGTCTTGACCGTTGGTATATCCAGCGTGCGGCGAATCTACACCTTGCGCAACACCGAGACCGCAATATTGTCAGCATGGTCGCTGATGCGTTCCAGGTTGCGAATCGTCTCCACAAACAACACGTCTGCCTCCGGCTCACATACTCCCAGCCTGACGCGTTGCAGGTGGCCCTGGCGCACGCTCAGCGCAATGTGATCCATCTCGTCTTCCAGCCGCAGCACCTGCTTGGCCACATCAGCATCACCAGAGCGAAAGGCATCCAGGGCAGTCTTGAGCGAGAGTTGCGCCTGCTCAAAAAGGCGGTTGAGGTCCACGATCGCCTCGTGCGAGAAGGGCACCTCGTGATAGATAATGTCCTGGGTGGCCTCGGCCAGGTTCTCGGTATGGTCCGCCACGCGCTCCAAGTCCACGTTAGTGTTCTTGAGATGGAAGCAGCGTTTGCGCTCCAACGAGTCGACTCCGCCTTCTAGAATCACGCTATCCACAAAGCGCTCGATGGCATCGCACAGCGGATCGCAGAACTCGCGCTCCAGGCGTATGATCTCGTGCGCCGTGTCTTCCTCCCGGTTGACCAACGCCCGCTGGCTCATCTCCAGCATCTGCAGCGCCGTCAGCCCCATGCGGTCCAGCTCCATGACGGCCTGCCTGATGGCGACCGAAGACACGCCGCGCACATGGTCATCGATGAACTGCGTGATCTTGTGCTGCTCCGGCTCCTCCTTCTCAGGAACGACCAGTTTGGAGAACGCCGTCAACTGCTTGACGAACGGGAACAGGATGACGCTGACACCCACATTAAAGATCGTGTGCGCGTTGGCGATCTGGCGCGGCAGGTTCGACGAAGTGCGCTCTATCAGGGTGGTATACGGCGCGATGAACGGTAAGAAGATCAGCACCCCCAGCACGTTGATCGTGATCTGCGCGATCGAGGCACGTCGCCCGGCGGAGGAGCTGCGCAGCGAAGCCAAAAAGCCCATGATGCACGAACCGATGTTGGCGCCATAGATGAACCCGATTGCTGCTGGCAGGGTGATCACACCGCCAGCGCCCATCGCGATCACCAGGCCAGTGGTAGCGGTGCTCGACTGGATGATGGTGGTGAGGATCACGCCCGCCAGTACGCCCAGCAGCGGCGTCTGCCCCATTGATGCCAGCCACCCGGCCACCGTAGGATGCGCCGCCAATGGCTTGACGGTCTCGGCCATGAGTTCGCGCCCCATAAATATCAGGCCAAAGCCCAGCAAAATCTGGCCGTAACGCTGCCATCGGCGATCCGAGCCGAATTCCAACATGGTGAAACCCAATGCCACTGCTACAAAGCGCACATTGCCGATGTCAAAGGCCACAAGCTGGCCCGTGATTGTCGTACCGATCTCTTGCCCCAGCATCACGCCGACGGCATGCTCCAAAGTCAGCAGTCGCGCGTTGATCAGCCCGATCATTGTCACCATCAGCAGGCCGCTCGATTGGACCAGCGCCGTCGCCACAGCGCCAAAAGTAGCTCCCTTGATGGGGTGGTTGGTGGCCTTGTCCAGCCATTCCTGAATCTTGCTGCCAGCAAGCTGTTCCATGCCCTGACTGAGCATCTTGATACCGTACAGGAACAGCGCCAGTCCTCCGATAACCGTTAGCAACGCCAGCATGTGGACCTCACTTTGCTTGTAAGATGACCCTTCAGCGCCACAGCCGCGCCTCGCCACCAATGGGCGACGTTTTGCCCATCACGGGTTGGCAGCAGGTCGTGGGCGCCTCCGTTGGTGCGCAGTGTTGGAACATCGTGTCCCCACAGTTACCATGATAACCACCCCACACCAATCGGCAAATCTGCCCATTCGAGCGAAAGAACTTCCAGATATCGCCGCGACCACACCGGCAGGCCCGGTGTGCGGGCCGTCCGAGCAGCAGGCTGGCCAAGAGCCACGAAAAAACTCCCTTCGACAGTAATTTTTATTACCGTCTCTTGGGAGTTTCTGATGTCTAGCGCGCCCAGCAGGGGTCGAACCTGCAACCTACGGATTCGAAGTCCGGCACTCTATCCATTGAGCTATGGGCGCATTTGCATGGAGAATTGTACGGTTTACTCGGCTTTGTGTCAAATTACCGCATACGAGCTAATCACAACTCCTCACTTCTGCCGGTCGCGAACCATGTCCAACCAGTCCAGGACGCCGCGTGTCGTGCGCACGGCAAATTCCGCATCCTCGGAAGAGGGATATTTTCCCCGGTGTACGACATCATTTCGCAAGTCGTTGAACTGGTTAAAAGCTTTCCACAGGAGACGGTGGTCTCGCTTCATGCTGAACCCGGTGTACTGCCGCAGCAGCCCGTCCAGCTTGGAGGTCAGGCTCTTGGTCGCGAGGGTGTTGTCCAGTAGCCGGTCGGGCACGTCTCGCCGCCGCATCCCCCAGGTCAGCAGGGTGGAGGTGGCCGTCTCTAGCGCGGTGTGACAGGTAGTGATGGCCTGGCGCGGCAGCCGCTGGGAGAGCGCCCGCTCCGCTTCCATCACCAGTTCGTGGGCCAGCGTCACCGGATCGGGTTTGCTCAGCACCCCTCGCAACTCGTTATACCACTCCCCACTCCGCTGTAGCAGGTCAAAGTCTTCGACTAGCGCTTCCTCTTTCTCTGCCTCCGAGAGCGACACTTGCAGCGGGTCCTCCCGCAGAATGGTCCCCTGCTCGTTGCGAATGGTGATGTCGATCTCGTCCCGACGCAGATCCAGGATGTGATACAGCCGGGCTTTGCGGCGCACCACGGCAATCACATTATTCAGGGCGATCAGGGCCACCTGGCCAAACGCTTCACGTAACGGCCCCAGTGCCTTTTCATCCTTCAGGTCGATACCCTCCGGGATGGGCCGCGCCACCGTAGCGCACGAGTTGATGGCCCCCAGCGAAGCGACGTTGCGGCCAAACAACACCCGCAACACAAAGGGATGGTCATACCAGGTATAGGAGGTAAAGCCGTCCCCCTCCCCGCTTTTGGGGATGGCCTGGGCCAGCTCCGGACGGGAACTGATGGTCAGGAAGGGACTGTAACTCAACTCGGAAATATATACCGTGACTGCCCCTTTCGCGGTAGCAACCTGATACTCTCCCCCGCGTAGGCCAAAGGGCAAGCTGGCAAAAGCTAGAAAGGTGGCCATCTCTTACTCCAGAACAACTAGGCGAAACTGCTCTATTCCCAATCGTCTCGCGTGACGCGCCGCTGTTGCTTCGCCTGGCTGCGCGCTCGCTTGGTCTTCAGACGTTTCTCTTTCGCGGCCCGGCCCGGCTTGGTAGGTACTCGCTTGGCTGTAACGCGCAAGCCCTGGTTTAGCAGTGCCCGAAAGCGGGAGATCACCTCCTCGCGGTTCCGGTATTGGCTGCGCGTCGATTGAGAGAACAGGTGCAACACTCCCTCTTGATCGATGTAACCCCGCAATCGCTGCAAGATCAGCTCCCTCTGGCGCTCGTCCAGACTGGGCGAATGCTGCACATCGAACAGCAACTCGACTCGCGTGGCCGTGCGGTTGACGTGTTGCCCACCGGGGCCACTGGAACGCGCAAAGCGAAAGCTCAATTCGGACAGGGGAATGCTCACCTGCTCGTTAACTACCAGCGTCTCTTCTGCCAATCACATCTGCTCCTTACCTGCACCAAGCCAGGAGAGCAGGGTTGTGGCATCGACTGCTTCGCTCGTATGCTGCAATTGATCCAGGCGATCAGTAAGCCGGTAGGCGCGCTCGACCCAGTCCATCGGAAACCGGTTCGCCGTGTTCCCGAGCAGGCTGCGTCGCGGAGCCAACAACGCCCCGGCTATGTGCAGGTCTCCATAGGCACGCAGCAGCGGGGCGAACAGGTCGCCCAGGTACGTGCCATCATCCAGGGGATTCATGCCCCCGCAGTCCACACAAACCTGGCAGGCACAGGGCGCCAGCACGGCGGCCAGTAAGGCCCACGGCCCCGCCCAGGCCAGGCCCACCAGCGTCAGCGGCCTTTGCCCGCTGCGTCCCGCCAGATACGACATGGTGGTGAGGATGTCCTGTACCCGCTCGCCCAACAGGGGCGCGTGGAACGTCGCCCAGAACCAGTTCCCATCGCGCCGGGCCGGGGCATCGGCGGGAACGTCCCTGGTGAAGAACGCATCAATAGCCGCCACGCCATAGTTGGCCCCCAGCAGCGCGCGCACCGTCTCCCCCGGCCCGCCAAAGGCATCCTGCACGCCAGCCCGCCCCGCGCCGTGCACCAGCAGCACCCAGCCCTGCGGGGATTCTTCCGGTGGCAAGTACAACGTCCCCGCCACCCGGTCGCCTATCACCGCCCGTCCGAGGATCAGCGGGTATTCCGTCCAGCCAGCCCCCTTGGTCGGCGCGTCGACCCAGGCCTGCACCCGGCAGCCCTCCCCGGCGACTTCCGGCCATTGGGCCTCCAGGACGTGCTCCAGCCGGGTGCGCGTAACAGTCCGCAGATGATCCAGTTCCTGCGCCGTCTCGGGCAGCAGCGCCTCCAGGCGACGCTCTGCCGCGCCCATTAAAGCCCGCTCCAGTTCCGGCCCCACGGACGTACCCGCTGGCAGTTGCCCGGTGGGGAACACACGCATCCGCTCGTCCGGCTCGACCACGAAATCGCGTTCGGCGTTGCGCCCAAGCTCCTCATCCCCCAGGAACCAGCGAGCGAACCAACGATACACGTGGTCGCGGCTCTCGGCATTATAGTTGTGTGGCGCGTCTACTTGCGCCCAGGCCAGCCTGTCCTCCGCCTCGTACAGCGCATAGACGCTGAGAATCGCCGGATACTCTACCCTGGGGGTATTCACCGTCCAGTCGCCAGTGGCCGAGACCATCAGCAGTGGCCGTGGCGCGGCCAGCGCGCCAATCTCCACATTGTAGGTCTGGGTGCGCAGGCCCGGCGCGTTCTCGCAGACGCAGCCCCCCTGCATATGCGCCGAGATCATGTTCACCGGCGCTACCACCCGCACGCGCGGCTCCAGCGCCGTGAGCATAAAGGTCTGCGTCCCCCCACCGGAAGCCCCCGTGCAGCCGATCCGTTCCGGGTCCACGTCGGCCAGCCCCGCCAGCCAGTCCACCACGCGCAGGCTGTTCCAGGTTTGCAGGGCCAGCGGCGTCAGCCCCCACAAAGCCCCCTGCGGCGTGCCGAAATGGTGCGTCGGAACCTGCAAGCTGTCGTTATAGCCAACCATATCATAGGCAAAGGCCATCATACCCATGCGAGCAAAGGTAATACACCGCGCCCGAATCGAGCCCAATTCCTGATGCTCCAGACGTCCCCGCGTCCAATGACCGTGCGGGTTCAGGATGGCAGGAAAAGGCCCCTGCTTGCCGCGTGGGCGGTAGAGGTTGCCGGTGCAGTAAAAGCCGGGCCAACTCTCCAGGTAGACCTTGTCCACAATATAATCGTCGTATTCCAGGCTGCCCGTGATGTGCGCCTGCACCGGCGGGCGCTCTGGCATCGGCCATAGGCCCAGCATGGTCAGCAGGTGTTCGCGCAGCCAGGCCGCCCGGCGCTCCCATGCCTCCAGGGTGGCGTAGCGGGGAAAATCGAAGGACATGTCCCCGTGGCGAACGGCGTAGTAGCGGGCATCGACTGTCGGTGGTTTCTGCGTGGTGCTGTCCATGAACGGATCCTCTTATGATAGGATACAGAGTATACCCGCCCCATACTGCTGGCCCGGGTACGACTATTTCTACACACCTATCGTAACATCAACAACGCGAAGAGGCAAACGGAAACAGGCGTTCTGACCGACCAAATCTGGCCAGATTGGGTCTGGCTTTTGCCGGTAGTTGAAACGGTATCAACCTTCTCTTTCCAGGCCATCTGCGGCCCTCCCTCCGTGTTTATTGCCCTTGAAACTCCTTTGTCGCGGGTCTATAATCCCCTTGCAACGATTCACCCACGTGGGGCCAGAACCATAGGCAAATATAGGAGGAAAAACCATGCTGGAGAACCTGAGCCGCTTGCGTGAAGGACACACGCGGCGCATTTCAAGTTGGGATCAGAGCGGGCGCAACGCCGACTGCTGGCGTATCCCCGCCGGTGCAACGGTGACCCTGGCAAGCATTCCTGGCGCGGGCATCATCCGCCATATCTGGTTCACCGTTGCCAGCCCCGACCCCCAGTATTTGCGCAAGACTGTGTTGCGCATGTTCTGGGACGGTCAGTCCCTTCCCAGCGTCGAGACCCCGCTGGGAGACTTTTTCGGGTTGGGCCACGCCAAGGTCGCATCCTACGCCTGCGCCCCGCTGACAATGTCGGCCAACCAGGGCGACGACCAGCACGCGGCGATGAATTGCTACTTCCCCATGCCCTTTGGCAACGGCGCGAGCATCCAGGTGACCAACGAGAGCGATCAGGATATTCGCGCGTTCTACTTTTATGTAGACTATGACGCGCTGGATTCCCTGCCCGACGATCAGATGCGCTTCCACGCCTGGTGGCATCGCCAGAACCCCTGCCCCCGCGCCAACACGCTGGATACTGACCAGCCCGATGTGAACCTGAGCGACAAGGACAACTACCTGTTCATGGAGGCCGATGGGCACGGCCACTATGTGGGGGTCAACCTGAGCGTGCACAACCTGCTTGGCGGCTGGTGGGGCGAGGGCGACGATATGATCATGATCGACGGAGAGAAGTGGCCCCCAGACATGCACGGCACGGGCAGCGAGGACTATTTCTCGCAGGCCTGGGGTTCGCAGCCCCACAATGCCTTCCCCTACGCGGGTGTCTCGTACCACACGGGACCGCACAACGGCTTTAACGAGCGGATCACCGTCTATCGCTATCACATCGCCGACCCGATCATCTTCTATAAGTCCATCCGCGTCAGCATCGAGCACGGGCACGCCAACGACCGCAGCGACGACTATGCTTCCACAGCCTATTGGTATCAAACGCTGCCCAGCAAGCCGTTTCCGCCCTTCCCCAGGATGGAAGACCGCCTGCCACGGCCCGATGTAACCATGTATCCGGTGGACCTGCCCATTCCGGTCACCGACCGCCGCCGTAGCGGCAGCCCCATTGACCCGGCCAAGCTGCGCGGCGAATAGCGAACGCTGCACACACACCAAGGCCCGACGCGTTGCGTCGGGCCTTGGTGTTTGGCATGCTGTGCCCGCAAATCTCGCGCCCGGCACTAGAAGGTTAGTGGAAATAAAGTGCGCTCAAACGCATTACGGAACAGCCAACCCGTTTGAACGGGTTTTGCCTTCTCCCAGCCTGGGACCTTCAGTCCCAGGTGTGGCCGAGCGAGTACCACCTATTCCCTAGTAGCATCCAAACCCTCTTGTCTCGCATACCCGATCAAAGCCAGGACGTAGCTAACGTTGAAGCAACCACCATCTCGTAGCTTCCGCCGAATTCCTCGCTCCCCTTTAGCCCATCTATCATAGCGCGAACACACCGCTTCGAATTCTTTATAATCAATATGCCTTTTAGAATTTATATCATATTTTGGATATTTTTTCACAATGTTATCAACGGTTAGCTCACCCTTTTCTACATATGCTCTAAACCAACGCCCCTTAGTTAGTTGGAGTTCCATCTCTGCAACAGCTAATCTTGAGATGATGCGATCCCATACCTGTGCGCTATCCATTAGTATTCACCTTCCTTCAGTTTAGTGAAATGACCTGGCAAGGCTCCAAGCATGTCAGGTTAATGGCCGTATTTCGTCCTAACCCAGGTATAGCATGTCCACTGTTTTTTACAACATGCGGTCCTTTACTCCACCAATCAGTGCTGGCCCATCGCTCACTCTCCTATCGATTGTCAGGCGACGATTGCAGCAGCGCCATTTGCACCGGGAAGGCGCGGCCCATGTCAGAAAAAGCCTGCGCCAGAAACAGCTCCGCAGCTTCCGGGGCCAGCGGCTTGGAAATGACGAAACCTTGTCCATAGGCGCACAATAGCCCCTTGAGCCGGTCTAGCTGCTCCTCCGTCTCCACCCCCTCGGCGATGGTCTCCAGCCCCAGGTCCAGAGCAAAGCGCACGATGGATTTGATCAGTTCGCTGCTATCCGTGTTATCGTTGATCACTTGGACGAAGGAGCGGTCAATCTTGATGGTGTTGATGGCAAAGCGCTGAATGTAGCTCAGAGACGAGTAACCGGTACCAAAGTCGTCTATATATAACTCGACGCCCATCTGGCGCAATCGATCCACTGCCCGCATCGCCAGTTCGGCGTTATCCATCAACACGCTCTCGGTAATCTCTAGCCGCAGGCTGGGGGCTGGTACGCCGGTCTCGGCCAAGATATCGCCTAGCTGTCGGATAAACTCGGGATGCGTGAGCTGCCTCCCGGAAACGTTGATGCTCACATAAAGCGCCTCACTGCCGGGCAGCCGGGAGCGCCAGCACTGTACCTGTCGGCAAGCCTCTCGCAGCACCCATTGCCCGATGGGCACAATCAACCCCGTTTCCTCTGCCAGAGGGATGAAATCATCCGGCGTAATACAGCCATGCTCCGGGTGGTGCCAGCGCAACAGGGCCTCCATGCCCGCAACCCGCCCGGTGGCCATCACCAGAATGGGCTGGTAATACAACTCGAACTCCTGACGTTCAAGCGCCCGGCGCAGATCACTCTCCAGCTCCAGGCGCGCAATGGCGCTCTTGCGCATGGCAGGCTCAAATATCACGTAGCAGGCTTTGCCCGCCGCCTTGGCCTGATACATGGCAATGTCGGCGTCGCGCAGGATGTCCATCGTCCGTTCATAGCCGTTCACCGAGGTTACGACCCCTATGCTGGCCGAAGTGTAGGCGCACTGACCCTGCACGGGAAAAGGGGCCTTGAGTGCTTCCTGAATACGCACGGCGACCTGGACCGCCTCTTCCGGCTCGTGCAGGTCGTCTAATAGGATCACGAATTCGTCCCCGCCCAGCCGGGCCACTGTGTCCGTCATGCGTAGAGACCTGCGGAGGAGCCTGGCAATGGCGATCAGCAACTCATCCCCGGCATTATGCCCCAGGCTGTCGTTGATCACCTTGAACTGATCCAGGTCCAGGTACAGCACGGCGAACATGCGCTCCGAATTGCGGTTGGTCCGTTCGAGCACCTGAGACAGCCGGTCCAGAAACAGGGCGCGGTTGGGCAGACCGGTCAGGGCATCATGGAACGCATCGTACAGAAGCTGCTCCTCAGCCTTCTTGCGAGCGTCTATGTCTGCCTGCGATCCGACCATGCGATAGGCCACCCCCTCTTGATTGCGCACCAGCATCCCGCGGGTAGTCATCCAGCGATAGGACCCATCCCGGTGCAACATGCGATACTCGTTCTCCAAATACTCGGTCAACCCCCTTCGATGAGTCGCCAGGGCCACCTGGAGCTGTTCTACATCGTCCGGGTGTACCCTGCCCAACCAATCCGAGGGATCGTCACCCACCTCCTCTTCCGCATAGCCCAGGATGGACTTCCAGCGGGGGGAAAAGTAGATAGTGTCCGTTTGCAAGTCCCAATCCCACAACCCGCCGTTCGCTGCCTGGGCGGCCAGCATATAGCGCTCCTCGCTCGTGCGCAGCTTGAGTTCCATCTCGTGCTTGTACAGCGCTATCTCGATATTGATTGCCAGTTCGCGTTCTTCAAAGGGCTTGAGGATGTACCCAAAGGCTTCAGTCACCGCGGCCCGTCGCAAAGTGGTCTCGTCGGCGAAAGCGGTCAAAAAGATCACCGGCAGGTGAAAGCGGCTCCGAATGGTATCGGCGGCCTCGATCCCATCCATCGCACCCCGCAGCTTGATGTCCATCAGGACGAGATCGGGGCGCGTTTGATCTGCCTGGCGAATGGCAGCCTCGGCTGTCGCGGCCACTCCCACCACCTGATACCCCATGCGCTGCAATCGCTGCTGAATATCGAGCGCGACAATGCTCTCATCTTCGACGACTAGAATTCGGGTCCGGCCCATCTTTGGCTCCTTTGGCTGCGATGCTTCGGATTCGACGTTGGCCGTAATACAGGCCGTGTGATCTGCTATTGCGATATGAACGTAATGACGAATCTGGCTCCCAGGCTGCTATCCACCTGCACCTCCCCGTCCAATTGGCTGACCAGGGTGTCCACCAGCCGCAGCCCCAGCGTATCGCCTGCGCCGAACGCCCCATCCGGCAACCCCACTCCATTGTCGCTGACTTCGAGCGTGCAACGCCGCTCATAGTCCTTGCGAAAACGCACGCGAATGCGACCCGTTTGCTGTTGGGGGAACGCATGCTTCAGCGCGTTGGATACCAGTTCGTTCAGGATCAGACCACAAGGGACCGCCGCATCAATGTTCAGATACACCTCAGCGACTTCCAGTTCCAGGGTGATGTTGGCCGACTGGTTGCTGTACGAACGAAACAGGTAACTGGTAAGGCTTTCGATATAGTCGCGCAGATCAACGTGCGCCAGGTCGTGCGACTGGTATAGCTTCTCGTGAATGAGGCCCATAGAGCGGATGCGGTTCTGGCTCTCCTGGAAAACCTGCTGGCTCTCGGCATCATGCACCCCGGCAGCCGCCAGGCTCAGCAGGCTGGAGATGACCTGCATGTTGTTCTTGACTCGGTGGTGAATCTCTTTGAGGAGCACCTCTTTTCCCCGCAGTGAAGCTCGCAACTGAGCTTCGTTGTCGCGCAACACCCGCTCCGCCCGCCGTCGTTGCCCAATCTCGCGCTCCAATTCCTGGTTCGCCCGCGTCAGTGCAGCCGTCCGTTCCTGCACTCGGGCTTCCAGTCTGTCGTGTGCCTCCTGCAGGGCCGCCTGAGCCGCCATCAACTCGCTGATATTGCGCAACACCACGACCCGGCAGAACACCTGATGGCGATCATCCAACAAGGGAGAGGTGACCACATCATAGATGCTGCCTTCCCGTTCCCACTGGCAGGAATCGCGGGGTTTGACCCCTTCATCTACTCGGAAAGGCAGATCAGGCCAGATACTATGGATAGGCTGTCCCGTTCCGACCTTTTGCAGGGCCGGAAAAATCTGCAGGGCAGCATGGTTATAATCGATCACGCGGTCTTGGGTATCCAGAACGATCACCGCGTCCTGCAATCCATCGATCACCACTTCGCGTGCCACTGGCACAATGTCCCCGATTCGAAAGCGCGCCACGTTCCAGGCTGCCGCCAACACGGCGAACATGAGGGCATATGGGGTAAAACTGAACCCAGGGATGATCTGCCAGCCAACCAGATCAATCGCCAACCCCGCCCACGGGAACCAGGTCGCCAGGGCCAAAAACAGCACCTGACGGCGATATACGCCCCGAACACGCGCATACATCCGGGCCAGCATTACCGAGGAGATCAACGTGCCCACGAACGAGTTGGCAATCACCCATACCAGACCAGGACCAAAAGAATGCAAGGAATGCGGATAGGGAAGCTGCCAAACCCAGGGAGACCAGATGCTATGGTGGATTCCGTCGGTGAATAGCAGGATCATGGACAAAAGAGGAAATAAGGCTACCCAGACATACAGGTGACCAGCAGCCCGTTTGTAATGGCCGGTGTAATGCAGCACATACAGCGCCCAGGTAAACGGCAGAACGGCAATCATGGACCATTCCATCTGTCTCCAAAAGGGCGCTGCATCCACATCGAGAAGCCGCATCGCGCTCGCCAGGGGCCATACAGCCAGCAACAGCGCGTTGACCATCGCAGCGACAACATCCGGGGTCCGGCGAAGGGGAAGTAACAGGGATCCGGAAACAAGCAGGGTCACAGTTACGGCCATCAGATAGGGGGCAACCAAAGTCCTGCAGATCCTCCACCATAGTCGGTTGCGCATGGCAACCGCTCTATGGCCAGTCGCACCGCATCAATATCTTACTGCGAACGGCCAGGTTGCAGCATAAAAGATAGCTTAAAAGGGCGAGATATACTGCCTGCCGGGCCACAAATGAAAACCAGCTTCTGCCAGGGATTACCGGGCAAAAGCTGGTTGTACGCTTGGCTAATAGCAGCGCGCCCCTATGCAAGCCGCTGGCGCGGCGGCTAGGCTTTTTTCAGGACCACCATGTACTGCGGCCCCTCCGAGGCGATGAACCGGTCGATCTGCCAGTCTGTGCCGTGCACCAGTTCCTCCACCTCCTGTCGGGAGGCCAGCCAATAATCGAACCAGGGGGTCACATACAGCTTGTAGCGGATGCGAATCTGCAACTGGCCGCCCAGGCGGTTTCGCTGACGGTTGAATTCGTGATACGCCAGGTGGTCGGGGTCTGTCGTGTCATAGGGGTCCGTCGTCTCGGCGATGATGCACCCCGCCTCGCTGGTGATGCCGTGGAACCGCTTCAGCAGCCAGCGCCCCCGACGCATATCCCCCAACAGCCCAAAATTGTTGCCCATCATGACGATGGTATCAAATTGCCCCAGCTTGCGGCTCACGCGGGTAATAGACAACTCGCGCATGTCCCGGACCCCCCGCTCCTTGGCGACCTGGATGGCCAGGGGAGAGACATCAATGCCCACGACCTCATGTCCTTGCCCTTGCAAGTAGAGCGCATGGCGGCCCGCCCCACAGCCAACATCGAGCACGCGCCCATGCACGCAGGCCATCGCTTCTCGATAGTGGACCGGCCAAGTCTCGTGTGTGGCAAAATACGCCTCCGGCCCCCCAGACAGCGCGAAATAGCCGTCGTCTCGCTCTACAATCTCGAAACCCGTGCCATAGTGCCAGTAATCGTACACTTCGTGACCATACGCGTCTTGATAATCCTGCATCGGTTCACCTCCCCTGGGCATGTTCCTCCCTGACAGGTTGCCGGTTAGGTCCATCTTACTGCCAGTCAGCCAGCCGTTGGGATAGCTGCCACGCGACCAACTCGGACCTGCGAGTAGCCGTGCGCTCCTCCGCCGCGTCCGCCTGCCTGTCCTCCAGCACGTACAGCCTCAACGGCCGAGTATCGGCGTAGCTGTGGTATACCTCGTAGCGGGCCAGCAATCGCCCCTGCCTGCCGCGCAAGGCCAGCGCTCCCGCCAGGCTGGCATCCATCTGCCCATACCCGATCACGTGCGTAGGCTGATAGACATCCAACCTGTCGCGCAGCGGCCAGGTTCCCATCTGGTCGTTGACGCAAACCATCCCCAACTCCAGCCCGATGGAATCGGCCATATGCCCCATCAGTAACACGGGCCGATCCTCGGCGACCAACTGCTGGCGCACCTGATCGCACATCTCGACGAACGAATACTCGGGCTGGGCCAGATACCGCAGCACGGTGTGGCCTTGTATCGCTAAAACACTCACCAGAAGTATAGCGAAAATCGGGCGCAAGAGCCAGCCCCCCTCAGGGGGACGCAGATGGGCCAGCGCGGCGGATGCCAGCAATGCCAGGGGCACCGCCATCGGCAGGAAATAGCGCGGCGGATGATGTGTCGTGGTCAGCATCAACGCTATCAGCGCCCCGCCCCACAAGAACGCCACGCGCACCGCTACACATCGGCGAAACCGGCGGCTTGCCAGCAAAGGCAAGGCCCCGACCACCACCGCGAAGGTCAACAACGGGTCGAACCGGGTCAGCCCCAACTCTGCCACGTGACTAACATGCTGCCAAACCGCCAGGGGTTGCCATCCATCGAACCATCGTTCGGCGATGTTCAGCTCGTTAAAATAGACATAGTCGCGATGGTAGGGCAAAGCCACTGCCGCATAGTGGGTACACAAGAACAACAGCAACACCGTTATCCACAGAACCAGGCCCTTGAGCCTGTCCCAGGGGCCGTCACTCGCACACCAGAGTAGATACATCACCGCCGGAAGCCCGATCAACGCCGTGGTTTTCGTCAGATACGCGCAGGCAAAAGCCCCCGCCGATAGCACCACCCGCAGCCGCCATTGCCCACGCTTTGCTTTTGCCGCCAGCAACAGGCTGAGCATCACAAAAGTCATCATCGGTACTTCCAGCAGCGCCAACCGGCTGAAGGCGAACAGGCGGTAGCTCGTCGCCAGGATCAGGCAGCCCGCCAGAGCTGCCCACGTCGGCACATAGCGAATGGCGAATTGGTAGAATATCACCAGCAGCGCAAAGAAAAAGGCCACGGCGAGCAGTCGGGCGGTGTGCAGGCTTGTTCCAAACAGGCCAAACATCGCCGCCTGAAGGATGGTCCACACAGGGATATTGACCGCCGGGTTGAAATCCCCCTCCATGTGCCAGTGGTCGGTCAGCGCCCAGGCCACGGCATTCCGCGCATACCACCCCTCGTCAGTATAAAGCACGTGCGAAGTGGTCAACCCCTGCGGTGGGTCCGCCTCCAGATGGACCAGCCGCAGCAACGCGAACGCCATCGTGAGCAATAATAGCCCCAGGGTCAGCGCCCGCGGGACAGTCATCCAGGCGTACCAGGGCACAGCGCGGGCAGGCGTCAAATCAGCGTGACGCTCAGCATGAGGTTTTCGTCGCTTCGGCAGCGCACGGGAACAAGAGAATACGGGTGCCATCCAATCTGCCTCACATCAGCGGCCGCGCCGCCCGTGTAGCCTGCCGACTCGAGCAGATGAGTCAGCGATGTCTGAACCACCCCACTTCCGATGACAAGAGTGTCGCTTGCGTTCGTCGCTGCGATCAGGGAAACAGATTGACGTGGGCGATGGTCAGTGTACAAGCCTGCGTGGCATCGATCCAGTAGCCATAGCCCGGCTCCAGATGGGTCATCGTGCTGGCCCACGCGGGCGCATCGGCGAGGAACCGCTCCCAGGGCAGGTCACCCCCCGGATCGTAGCGATACACCGTCGTGTACTGCCCGGCGATGGATTGCAGGGCCTGCTGCACCGTGAGGGCCGAGGCGGCGGGGTAACCCACCATGTTCCATCCCTCGTGCAGGAGGATGTCCGTCGTGGTGGGTCTGGCCCCGGAAATCGTCAGCGTGCCCGCGTCGGTCATGTACACCCAAAAGCCGGTGCGTGCGTCGATGGCCAAGTCCGCCTGATCCGGCGGCAGGGTCGGGTCATAACTCTGCCAATGGCCCGTGGACGCATCGTAGCGTTGAACCATCTCGTATGCGCCCTCGATAGACTGCAACACATAGGCGGGGTTCGTATGACAGGGAACAATGGGCACGGAAACCAGATTCCACCCCGCAGCCAGCGCGCGGCTGGCGCTGGCCGCCCCCGTAACGCTCGCGCTCAGATCGTACGACGAGATCACCATATCATCATAGTAGCATTCCACCCGCACATAGTAGGTGCCCGCCGGTAGCTGTGTCGTGATGCGCGAATAGCGCGTCTCACCGCTATAGTCATCGTTAGAGGCGATCTGCGTCAGGGAACTGTCATACAACCATATCCATGTATCCCCACCGGGAACCCCAGACGTTTCCAGCACTACATTGGCTGCCGCCGCCAGGTCCAGCCGCCGCCAGTCCGCATCATCGGCTGGCCAGATGGTGTGCTCCTGCGATACGCCGGGAATCAAGTCCGTGGCCTGATCGGAGCTATCATCCGGCTCGTATATGTCGATATGGTCCCCCAGGTAGTACCGGTAGGCCCACTTGCCAAACTCGATCCAGTAGTCGTCCACCTGGCTATAACCGATACGGAAAAAGCCCTCTTCTCCCCAATCGTCCCCCCAGCTATTCTTGACGATGAAATACCCGCCGCCATAGGAGCCGGGCACATCCACATAACCCACCAACAGCACGGCATGATCTCCGGTACTGTATCCCCAAGAGTACTCGTATACACCGGAGGAGTAGTAGTTAAAGTCATCGTGTACCGCGTAGCACACTTCCAGCGGCCCATCCTGCAACGCCTGTTTCAGGGCCTCCACCGACCGATCCACCGGCTCATAGGCCTCGATCTTGTAGGCCGAGTCGCGCCAGCCCGGACAGGCTTCGGCGCAATAGGTATTCCACGGCTTGTGGTAGGGCAAGCAACTCTCGTGATAGGTGCCTTCGCTCAAGAGAAAACTGGCGGCATTCTGGGGATCTCCCCCATGACAGCCGTCATTGGCCGTATCACAGGACACCAGGATTTGCTCAGAAAGGTCGAGGAACGAGCCGGGCGTGCCCTGATCCAGGGCATACAAGGACTCAAAAGCCCCCACCGCCGCAAAAGCCCAGCACGAGCCGCAATCTCCCTGGTTTCGCACCGCCGAGATATAGTTGCCGTTGTGGTTGCGCCAATCGATGGACGAGGGCAGCGCCGCCAGCCGCGTCGGCGGCAAAGGCGCCTTGCGCGGGGCAGCGGGCGGCGGAGGCAACGCCCCCAGCGCAAAATCGCGCGGATACGCCCGTGGGGTCCAGTCCAGGCCCTGCTCTCGAATGGCCTGCTCGATCTGGAGGAGATCGGGGTCCGCGGCGCTTACCGGGTGCGATCCGCCGCCTGCCAACAACAGCGAAAGCACCACCCCATAGATCAACAAACGGATAGCATGTCGCCTCATCGGCAGGCCCCCTTCAACGATGTCGAGTAATAGTTGCCCGCAACAGCACGATTCCGACAGGCAGACAGCACAGGAGCGGCTATTCCCCCAGATTCAGTCTACCACGTCAGCCTGAGTACCGCGTGAATACCTCATAAAGACAGCATATCAGAGCAATGGATGAGCAGCAGGAGCGCCATACACGCCGAGCGCTCCTGCTGCGCGCAAGCTCAGGCGTTTACTCCAGGCTCCAGGTCGATCTCGCCGGGCAACTCGAGCACTACCACTGTGTCCAGGGCATCGGGCGCCTGTTGCGGCCCGCGGATGACCAGTTGATGGTCCTCTATGCCGAACGGCAACTTGGCGCGGGAAGCATCGCTCAGTAGATAGGCGGCACGGATATCCCCATGCGCCAGCGGCGGCAGGCGCAACGCGCCATCTGCGGGCCAATCATAGACGTGCAGATAGACCTTGCCGGGCCGGGCCGTGCTGCGGCACCACGCGATCCCCTGCAATGGCCCGGCGTGCGTGCCATAGACGGACTCCCCGTTGCGCTGCAACCACTCCCCCATCTCGGTCAGGCGCTCGACGCTCGGCTCGGGAATTACCCCTTCCGCCGTGGGGCCAACGTTCAGCAGGTAATTGCCCCCCTTGCTGACGATATCCACCAGTTTGTGCAACAGGTCTTGCGTGGACTTCCAGTTGTGATCGTAGGATTTAAAGCCCCAGGTATCGTTGATCGTCGCCGGAGTCTCCCAATCCTCGCGCACGAATACCTCCGGGATGGCGTTATCGCCCGCCGACGCATAATCTCCCAGGGCATTGCCGATGCGCCCGCTGACCAGGCAGTCGGGCTGTATGTCGTGCACCAATTGCAGCAGGGACCGGCTCTGCGCCTCGGTCATCGCCTTGGGCGTGTCGAACCAGATCAGCCCAATCGGGCCATAGTTGGTCAATAGCTCGCGCACCTGCGGCTTGACATAGTTATCCACGTAGGACTGAAAGTCTTTTTTGGCCGGGTCGTAATCCCAATCGTTCCCATCGCCATCAGGATGGTGCCAGTCTTGGGTTTGGGAGTAGTAGAAGCACATCTTGATGCCTTGCTTGGCGCATTCGGCGGCCAGTTCTTTCATCGGGTCGCGGCCAAAGGGCGTGGCATCCACGATGTCATAGTCCGTTTCCTTGGAATCGTACATGCAAAAGCCATCATGATGCTTGGCGGTGATCACCAGGTATTTCTGGCCCGCCCGCTTGGCCAGGCCCACCCATTCTGCCGCGTTGAATTTGACGGGGTTGAATTGCTTGGCGAGTTGCTCATACTCTTTCACCGGAATACGAGCGCGGTACATGATCCATTCGCCAATACCCGGAATCTTTTCGCCCTTCCACTCGCCCGCAGGGATGGCGTAGAGCCCCCAATGGATGAACATCCCGAACTTGGCCTCACGCCACCAATTGAGGCGAGCCTCGCCCCGTGCATTGGGCCGCTGGCCCCTCTCCACACGAATCGCTTGTGGTTGCTCGGACATAATCCCATCCTTTCCCCATTTCCTATATAGCTCTTTGCGTAATCTATACGCACAGGCTTCTATTCCTGTCCCTCATAGCTATGTATCATAGCCGCAATTTGCGCCCAGAGCAACCCCAACTCCTTTCCAAGGTAGCCATCTGCTTGGCGAGCAGCCCGGTTTGTGGTATCATGCGCGCGCTGGTGAGCGGCCATTTGCCTCCCGCGGCTCATCCGCCAGTGCATGAGCGTTGAGCTGTTACCAAAAACAGAAGGAGAAATAATGAGATCGCGTGTTGTGTGCATTCTGATCGTATTGGCTCTATCCGCCATGTTGCTATCCGGCTGCTCGTCGGGCGGCAACCAGGACCAGCCCGAGGCTACGACTGCGCCCACCCAGGCCCAGCAAGCAGCCGCCGAGGCTACCGAAGCTCCTAGTGCCACCCCTGCCCCGGTTGAGGAAGCTACCACGGCCCCCGAACCGACAAGCGTACCAGAAGAGTCGGAAGAAGAATCGGAAGAAGCGTCGGAGCAGGTTCTGTTCTCCGATTTAGATGATCTGGCCCAGCTCAACAGCTATCGGGTCAATACCGTCATTCGATGGGAGGATACGAGTGGCGAGACAGGCTCGATGGACTTGATGATCGAGTTCACCCGCGACCCGATGGCTCAGCGGATGATCGTGTCCAACGCGGAAGACGACACAGTAGAGAATATGGAAATGATCTCCATCGGGGATACAGCCTACATGAAGGTGGGCGAAGAGGAATGGTTCGCCCTCCAGTCCGAGGATACCTCTGTGGAAGAAATCGGGCAGATTTGGGCGCCCGAGGATTTCCTGGAGAGCGGCGACGCCGAGTTTCTGGGCACCGAAACGATCAACGGCATGGAAACCAAGCACTACCGTTACAAGGAAAGTGCCTTTGCTCTCGGCGCAGGCTTTACCGCCATCGACAAGGCCGAGTCTGAGGTTTGGGTTTCCACCGAGCACAATATCTATGTCAAGTTCTTGATGCACATCGAGGGCAAGGACGCAGATGGTGCCAAGGGAACCTATGACATCGAGTCCTATCTGGAATCCGTCAACGAGCCGATCACCATCACCGCGCCCGAAGGGGTATCCGCGCCGGGCCTGCCCGACGATATCCCCCTCATAGAAGGCGCAACCGAAGTTTCTGCGTTCGGCCAGATGGTCAGCTTTACCGTAGAGCAGCCGGTCACTGACGTTGCCACCTACTACAAGACGGCAATGGCAGACAACGGCTGGACGATGGAAGAGTCTATCATCGAGGAGATGCAGAGCTACACCAAGGATGGCCGCACGGCTACCGTCATGATCAGCCAGGCTGAAGAAGAGAACGAGAACAAGAGCAGCGTGGTAATCATGGTCGAGGACGAAGCCGCAGAATAGGCGGAACTCCCTGTGCTGGCTGGCTTGACCAGCCGACAACGCGCAGACCATCTATAGAAGATAGCCAAAGGCGAGACCAATACAACGGTCTCGCCTTTGGTGTTTGCTTGCCTTCCGGAAGGCACTGCCCTGCAACTAGCCGACAGACACCCGCCGCTTAATCCCCGATGATCTCACAACAACTACTTGCGGCACCGTTACGAACGCAGCGACCGCTCAATGTCCGCAATGCTGCTTTCGGTCAAGGGTAGCTGGGCCCTTTCCAGCACGGACGTCAGCGCGATCAGGTTCTCATTCGAGACCAGATTCTCGGTGGACACCTCGATCACCAGGCGGTCGCCGGGTATCACCTCCCGCAAGAGGTCCAGCGTAAAGCGAACCGTCTCTTCAGGCCCCATCTCGTACACAGAACCTGGGAACCCCACCCAGATGGCCTTGTCCGGCCACAACGCCAGCGCGTCGCTCAGTGCCAGGTCGCCCATGGGGCGCGGGAGAAACGCCTCGATAATGTCGATGGGCGTCTTGGCGATGAGGTGCTTGAGGGCATTCAGGCGGCCATCCATATGCACGGCCATCAGCTTGCCGTGCGCGTGCAACACACTCGCCTGCTGCTCGTACACGGGCATCATGTAGGTCTGGAATAACTTGGGGCTGTCCAGAAAACTGTCTATATTCTCGCCGCACATGACCGCCGGAGCCGGAGAGAGGGCAGCAATCTCAAACAGCGGCTCCCGCGCTTTGCAGAGGGCGGCATACAGGTCCTCTACCAACTCGCGATGATCCTCATAGTGGTAGAAGAAGCGCCCCTCATCGGCGCCTATCCAGTCGATGAGCAGCGTTTGCATGGGCGAGGGGGGCAGCCCGACCAGAACCATACCGTCATCCCCCAGCCAATCCATGGCCTGTTCGAGGGGGAAATAGTCGGGCACGTATTCGGTGTGCTCAAAGATATACTTGGCCACCGCATAATCCGCGGGTGACTTGATCCGATGCGCCGTCTGCCACGGCGAGACATCTCGCCAACTGCGCCCTGGGTGCCACTGACCAACGCCCGCTTCCATCTTGTGCTCCGCATAGAGCTTGCCCACAGGGGTAGCGTATTCCGTTTGGAGCACAGTCCCCATCGACGTGCGCACGTTTCGCTGCGTCGTCTCCACCCCGTGGACGATCTCGGAAGCACAGGGGCGCACCCAGCTCATGCCCATCCCCCGATTGCGGCACTCCCGTTCTGCCCAACCGATCTGGCTATGGCGCCAATAGTGAAAAAAGGGCAGCCGGTCCGCCCGCAATCCCCGGCTGGCCGCCACAATCCGCTCCAAGCGCGTCATCTCGCTCATGCATTACCCCTCTCTAGAATGAAATTGGATGTTGCGCAGGCTGCATCTTTGCGACAGATGGGCAACCGCAGAGAACACTCGCCCGATCAGCCAACCGACGAGCGCCCGCCGTTTACTCCCCGATGATCTTGACCAGCACCCGCTTGCGGCGACGCCCATCGAACTCGGCATAGTAGATCTGTTCCCACGGGCCGAAATCCAGCCGCCCGTCGGTGATCGCCACCACCACCTCTCGCCCCATCACCTGCCGCTTCAGGTGGGCATCAGCGTTATCCTCGCCCGTCAGGTTATGCCGGTATTGCGTCGTCGGCTCGTGCGGAGCCAGCCGCTCCAGCCAGGCATCATAATCCTGAATCAGCCCCTCCTCAGCATCATTTATGTAAACTGAGGCAGTAATATGCATCGCATTAACGAGACAGAGTCCATTCTGCACCCCGCTCTGTCGCACGAGCTGCTGTACCTGGTCGGTAATGTTGATATACCCCCGCCGCTGGGGGATGTTGAACCACAATTCCTCACGCAGATGCTTCACAAACTTTCACTCCCTTCCCTAACCATTGCCACCTGTATCCCGACCTGCACGCGGACATTGTACCGCGAGCGGGAGAGAATTGCACGCCCACGCCGCCTCCGCCAGGCGCGCATTGGCGGGGCAATCCGTCCGTTCAGGTCTTTGATCACCACCTACAGATCTTTCCAGCGCGGCTCGACCTTGCCGCTATCGCTCAGGGATTCCCGTTGCGCTGCGAACAGCGCTTTCAGGTCCTTCTAATAGCATAGCTTCAGCACCCAGTTGTACCGCCAGATGTGGCCGTACATGCCCTCAGGCTTATGGCCGACTTGGGGATTGTACTGGCAGTGAGGGCAACTGCTCCATAATCGACACCAGTTCATGGGGGATGCTCTTGGGTTCGGTAATGCTGGCGATCACAAAGCGGGCCAGGACGACTCAAACGCCCCGCGTTTGCTTGTGTCTACCGCGTGAAGATGGTGCCCCGTACATAGTCCGCATCAGGCGAGGCGAGGAAGGCCAGCACACGGGCCACCCCTCGTGGGTCGCCAAAGGAGGTGCCCACCAGCGCCTCCTCCTCCGAGCGTCCCACTGCACGCGCCCCGGCAGCTACTGCCCCGCGCATCATCGCCGTGTCGATTACTGCCGGGCAGACATCGTGCACACGGATACCTAGCGGCGCAAGCCGCGCCTCCAGGGTCATGCCTAGGCCGTGTACACCCCCTTTACTGGCCCCGTAAGCAAAGGAGGAACTCGGCCCCCGCACGCCGGCACCGGAGGCGAGTAGCAACACCACCCCCTTCCCTGCCTCTTGCAGGTACGGCGCCGCCTGCCTCACACAGAGATAGGTGCCAATCAGGTTCACGTCAATGACGCTGCGGAAAGTGGCCTCGTCCAGTTCCGCCGTGGTGGCGCACGAGCCGCGCAGAATACCCGCACAGCAGACCAGGGCATCCAGCCGCCCATACTGCTCCACAGCCGCCCTCACCAACAGGGCGCAATCCTCCTCGCGTGTCACATCCGTGCGCACGAACATGGCGGCCCCGCCCGAGGCACGGATAGCGGCCACCGTGGCCTCTCCTTCCGCTTCCAGCAGGTCGCCCGCCACCACGCAAGCGCCCTCTTCGGCAAAGACGCTGGCTGCCGCCGCCCCGATGCCGCGCGCCCCACCGGTCACCACGACCACTCGACCCTGAAGCCGCATCTCACTCCTTCCAGGCGATTCCGGCGCGATCTGCTGCCGCGCGGACGACGCTCAACGCATGAGGCACGCGGTCGTCGGGCAGGTGCTCGATCAGTACATAGCCATCCGGGCAGGCGGCCTCGAACCGCTGCAGATAGGTCTCCATGTCGAATATCCCCTCGCCGGGGGCGCACTCGTTGATGTGCAGGATAAACTCCTCCTCTACCCGCACATCCTTGATGTGACCGCAGACGACATAGGGGGAAAGGATATCGAACGCGCGATGGATGAACGGCGTCGAGTCGTACGCATCCTCAAGCGTCCCCACAAAGTTGACCACATCCATGTTGGTGCGCACAGCGGGCGATCCCACCGCCTCGATCACCTCACGCATGCGCTGGGGCGAATCGAGCGGTGAGGGGATGCCCCCCTCCAGCGCCAGGTACACGCCCTCCTGCTCTGCGGCGGGCGCCACCTCGCGCAGGCTGCCGACCAGGCGATCGATCGTTTCTGCGCTGGTGTTGCCCCGGTAGGGCAGCCAGTGGCCGCGTGGGTTGAGGCTCCCCGGACGGACGTGGGTGATGGCCGAGCCGAGCCAGCGCGTCAGGCGACAGGTGTAACGCAGCGCGCGCACGCCCTGGCGGCGGCGCCCGTCATCTGGGTTGACGAGACTCTCGTAGAGCGGGTTGGCGTGAGCCACGCGCACGCCTGCGCCGGCGAGCACCTCGCGCACACGCACCATCTCTGATTCGGTGCAGCCTAGCGGGTCCTGGATGACGACACTCACCCCTGTGAATCCCGTCTCGCGGATGCGCCGTGCCACCCCTTCGTCGACCGTGCTCAGGTCGAGCGGGAACATTCCTGCTACGCCTAGTCTCATCTTGTGGCCTCCAGTGGAGTGTTTGGTCTATCAGTTACATGCCATGACGTTCTCGAGGTTTTGACTCGACGAGCCTTCGCGGGTGTACGGCGCATAAACGCTTGCCGCTATAACACGGCCAGTTCGTCGGCTGGCTACACCGTGTCGTTTGCCTATCGGCCCGGTCACATCCGGGAACCAGACCCTTCACGCCGGATGAACCAGGTAGCCCGCTGATCTCTATCATCGTACATTACTGGATAGCTGGGGTCAACCCCAAAGGTACGAAAGCCACGAAAGTCGCGCCATATATACCCGCCCTCGACGAGCAAACAAGCGATCGGTTGCCTTTCGGGGCCGTAGATTATCCCGCTTTAATGGGTACAAGGCTGGCGGTAAAGGCGTAACAGTTCAGATTTGAGGGAAGCTCCCAAAACGGCGACTGAAATCGCAGCAACCCCTGCATCGCCATACATGGCGCGTCGCCCTGCGGCGACTTGTTTTCCGGGCTTTTCCCAGCCTGCGGAGGCAGGCTTCGCAGGGATTGGTGCAGTTTCAACTGCCAACGATAGGCTCATCCCCCGAAATCTGAACAGTTACG
>Ga0209347_1000311_pt1 | contig 132514 bp, 124 predicted proteins | sample AutmiccommuBRH23_FD_187382 | JGI IMG/M metagenome (GOLD analysis project Ga0209347, IMG submission 187382) | Deep subsurface microbial communities from Mt. Terri, Switzerland - Autotrophic microbial communities BRH/23 (SPAdes) (version 2) | ecosystem: Environmental > Aquatic > Deep subsurface... | reverse complement strand
TAGTAAATTCATAAGAATTATTGAATCTGACAACAATCTAGGTTATTTTGGTGGAATAAAAAAAGGAATAGACGAAGAACCGATTGTTGGCATGGACTATATTATTGTTTGCAATAATGACACGCAGATATTAGCTCCTGATTTCTTCACATTATTAGAGAAGAAAATTGATGATTATGATATTATCGCTCCATCAATTAGAACATTAGAAAATATAGAACAAAATCCTCATAGAGAGACAAGAATAAAATTATCAAAAAAATGTTATTATAGGCTCTATTTCTTCAACTACTATTTTGCGATTGTTCTGAGTAAACTAGTCGGATTTAAGAAAAGAAAGGTTAGGCGAAACTTATTGCCCTCTCAAATTGAAAGAAAGATTTTCTCTCCCCATGGAGCTTTTCTAATCTTTAATCGGTCATATTTCGATAAAGGCGGGGTGATTGATAATGGCTATTTTCTTTATGGTGAGGAAGATTCAATTGCAGCGATAGCCATACTGAAAAATATGTCAATAGGATTTATTCCATCACTAAAGATTTTGCATCAAGAAAGCATTACAACTGGGAAAAAGTTAAGCAAAAAAAAATATCAATTTCAAAAGAAAGCGCATAAGTATATAAGACACAACTATCCTCATCTTTTCTATTAATGCCTAAGAATATTACAGTATCTGCACGGAGCTAATCAAAAAATGAATCCTTAAAATTTCAACCAAAATAGAAACGAGTTTAAAAAAATCAAATATCATAAAGCATGAAGAGAATTGCAATAATTGGAGCTGGCATATCAGGTCTCGCAGCAGCAAACTGCCTAAAAAACTCATTTGACGTTACAGTCTTTGAAGCTGATAAAAAAGTGGGAGGATTAATCAAATGCGATCGTGTTGATGGAAATTTATACCACATGGTTGGAGGCCATGTATTCAACTCTAGGAGAAACGATGTCTTGGAGTGGTTTTGGAATTTTTTTGATAAAGAAAAAGAATTTACGAAGTCTACGAGGTACGCTACAATCTTTTTAGATAAACATGTCGACTACCCCATCGAAAATCATATCTATCAACTAGAGCCAGAAATAATACAAGAAATCATTTCAGACCTAATACTATTGATTAAGGCAAGTGAAACCAAGCCTGCAAATTTTGAAGATTTCCTAAAATCAAGGTTTGGAGAAACTCTTTACAATCTCTATTTCAAACCATACAATGAAAAAATATGGAAACGTGATCTTTCAAGTGTTCCTCTAACTTGGTTAGAAGGGAAACTACCCATGCCCACAATTGAGGAAATACTTTATAACAATTTCCAAAGGGAAAAGGAAATGACCATGGTGCATAGTTCATTTTATTATCCCAAAATAAATGGATCTCAGTTTCTTGCGGATCGCCTGTCAGAAGGATTAAAAATAGTGAACAACACAACCGTTGAAAAAATTATACGGGAAGAAAATGGTCAATACAAAATAAATGATGCCAACGACAGGTTTGACATTATTATTTACACTGGAAATGTAAAAGAATTACCAGCTACATTGAGGAACTCCAAACTTGACGAAAGTATAGTTAAGGGGATAAATAATCTGGAATATCATGGCACGACTACCGTGCTATGCAAAATGGAACCACTCCCCTACAGTTGGATTTATCTCCCCAGTCCTGATTATCTACCACATCGTATTATTTGTACAGGGAATTTTGCAGAAAGCAATAATTCAGGTAACAATAAAACAGTTACCGTTGAATTCACAGACTACCATAGTAAGGAGGATATTTTATTCAATCTGCGGAAGCTTCCATACTCATTGGAATATATAAAACATAAACACACTGAATTTACGTACCCAATACAAAATATTTCAACTCGCGAACTAATCAATGATGCAAAACTAAGACTTGAGGATGACAATCTATTTTTACTCGGTCGATTTGCAGAGTGGGAATATTACAATATGGACGCGGCAATTGGAGCTGCTATAGACCTTTCGAAAAAACTACTATCCTAATCATTCAGAAAAATAGAATCATGAAAGTTGCTATTATAAATCCTTTTGGTAGTTCGAGTGGACATTCGTTAAACTATTCGACTAAGCTTTGTTATAATTTGGCCAAACAAGATGTTGACCTGTACTTATTTACTTCAAAAGACTATAATCCGTCTATAATTCTCGGAGAAAAAAAATTGAATTACAAAATCATTTGCACCGAAGTCAAAAACAATACCGCTTTTAATAAAAATTATAAAGAGATAGCAAGCCTTTTGAAATATGGCATAAACCTTATCCGAGGCAACTTCAAAGTACTAAAGCATGTTAGAAAAATAAATCGTGAAGAAAAACTTGACATTATTCACATCATTGGTGGTGAAACTTTGGTATCCATCTTATTTTTCTTTCTCTACCCTAAGCAAGAATCACAACTAATTCTAACAATACATAATAGTGACTTTGAAAAAGACCTTTACAAAAAAGTATCACTGCTGAAGGAATTCTACAAGCGCATAATTAAGTTCATGCTAGAAAAATTCTTTTTCTATAGATTCTCCAAAATAATGGTGCATGGTGAACAAATGAAGAGGGATTTAGTACATCAAGTTAAAATCAAGGACCAATCTAAAATTTTCCCTATAAACATTGGGTTAGATGCAAATAACCATTTTGACTCCAGAGATTACCAAAAGACTTCTGATGTCCCTAGGATTTTATTCTTTGGAGTAATTAGGAAAGATAAAGGACTCGATATACTTCTTGAAGCGATAAAAAAATTATCTCATGATAATTTCGAGTTACTTATATGTGGAAAACCCGCGGAGTACAGCATTCAGGAAATTGAGACACTTATAGATTCCACGGGGAAAAGTCAATCCATTACCCAAATTCTTAGATATTTTGACGATGAAGAAATTGATGGAGTATTCAACGGTTGTGATTACGTCATTCTCCCATATATGAAAACATTCAAGGCCCAAAGCGTCGTTTTAACATTAGCTGCTGCCTATAAGAGGACTCTAATCTGCAGTGACACGGGGCAAAACGGATTTGATGTAAAAAAATATAACTTAGGCCATACTTTTGCAGCAGAAGACATTGACGACCTAACTAAGCTTCTGCAATCAGTTATTGACAAGAAAATTCTCCCAATCAAAGAAACTGCCATTTTTGACGAGTACATAAATGATAATAGTTGGGAAAATATGGGGAGAAAGATATTTAATATGTATCTGCAATAAACATATATAGCCATGCCAAAAGTGTCAATAATAACTCCAACCTACAATTCAGAGAAATATGTTTCAGAAACAGTATCCGCCATCATTGAGCAGACATTTAGTGACTGGGAATTAATAATTACAGACGATTGTTCTTCCGATAGCACTTGTGAAATTATTGATACTTTTTCAAAAAAAGATGATAGAATCAAGTTATTTAGATTGAAAATAAATTCAGGCGGAGGAATTGCGCGCAACAATTCTATTGCGAATGCAACTGGTCGTTACATTGCCTTTTGTGATAGTGATGATGTTTGGCTTCCTCAAAAACTGGAAAAGCAACTCCAATTCCTCCAAGAGAACGATTTGGCTTTTACTTTTTCTTCCTACCAAAAAATGGACGAAGCGGGAGAAAGAAAAGGTATCATAGAAGCTCCTGCTAAAGTAACTTATAATGACCTTTTACGAACATGCTCAATCGGTTGCTTAACGGCCATCTACGACACAGAGAAAATCGGAAAAGTATACATGCCTGAGATTCGCAAAAGACAAGATTACGGTCTCTGGCTAAAAATTTTCAAAATAATTGGTTCAACAAAGGGAATGAGTGAAGTTCTAGCCAATTACCGTGAGCGAACGAATTCCGTCTCAAGCAATAAATTCATTGCCGCTCAATATCACTATCGGGTCTTACGCGAAGTCGCTAAACTGCCAAGACTGAAAGCATCTTTCTATTTCCTCCATTACGCATTCTCTGGCTTTATGAAGTATATAAAATAACCCCACTACCACCTATTTGCGCAAACCGGTAGCGGCCTATCCCGAACTACCCCTTCGTTTGAGCGAAGCTGTAACAGCCTGTCCCGGTGAAGATCGGGAAAGGGTTCGCTGGCTGTCCCCGATGAGTCGGTGCAAGCTGTTTGTAAGAACAATTACCCCAACCGGCGCCATTCGCCAACAGATTCCGATCCGGCAGTTGCCGGACGTAATGACGCGCCGCCCGCAAGCGTTCCGCTAAGTCCCCCACTTCACCGAGAGGTGAAAGCAGCGAAGGCCGATCCCGAGCACTCGGGAGGCCCGGGCCGGCGTGGGCGTGTGGGCGGAAGGATGGAATTTTCAAGATTTTTTCCTCCTTTTTATCGACTGCAAAAGGAGGTGCCCGTCCGGCATAAGGACAAAACAAAGGCAGCTACAAAGGCGCTTAGCGGTTGTTCAAAACACTGCACTGATTTTCAAATCAAGGACCGGCAAGCACACCGATCCGCTTAGCGCCTAGGCTCAAACACGGTATAACGGGCCTTTTCAATCGCGCTTCGAAAACCGCGACACCAATGGGTAAAACGCAGGCGGTTCGGGGCAACGGGATTAGAAAGATCGAAAACTAAAAAAAATAGGCTATTTTTGCACGCATGAATGAACTGATGACCGCTACGCTCAACTTCGCCATGGCTTTTGGAGCCATCTTTTTGGTTCACCCCTCGGTGGCGCAGGTGGCCCTGGCCAAAAACCTGACCGCGCCGCCGGGAAGCCATCCGCCGGGCATTCCACTGCTCTCCATGGGCGGCATCTCCATGTTTATCGGTATCAACCTCTCGCTGGCCATTTTCTCCACCAATGAGGGCTTTGCCAGCCTGCATCCCTTAATCGCCGCACTCATCATCCTGCTGTTCTCCGGCCTGCTGCTCGATACCAACATGGCCTTTCGATACGTCAGGCAAGTGGCCCGATTGTTCGCTGCGGGCGTTCTGGTACTAAACGACCACAGCAATCCGGCTGTTTTGCTTCCTGGCCTACCAAGCTGGCTGAATGCACTTCTGCAAATGGTCTTCGTCATTGGGTTTCTGTATGGCTACCACGAGCTGGTGATGTATCGCAAAATGACCTTTTTCTATCTGGCGCTGATCAATGTCCTGGTTTTTGCTTTCCTATTGTGGCAACGGCAAGCCCCCTTCAACGAACTGTTATTGGCCCTCAGCCTGGCAGGTAGTTTATCCGGCGTGCTGGTGTACAGCCGTTATGCACAGCATAAAAACAAACCCCTGCCCCTGATCGGGCACACGGGCATTTTTCTAATCGCCATCATCCTGGCCGCCCTCTGGCTTCAGTTTATCGCTTACTGGGCGAATTAATCGCTGCAAGGTCAACCCCTCGTTTGAGCGAAGCGGTAACAAGGGGTTTATTGTCCTGAGTTTCTAACTCAATGGCACAACATCCAAAAAAGAAAAACCACCTCCCCCTGCGCTACGCTTGGGTACTCCTTCCCGAAGCGAGTTCGGGACAGGCTCTTGGAAAGGAGGAGAAAGGGCTCAACTCCCGGAGGTTTGGAGCTAATAGCTGAGTAATATCACTGCCGTAAATTCTCCTCCTTGGAAACTACCCTTTATACACAAGTCTATGAGTTTCGTCCCCCACTTGATCGATATTTTTTACAGAATCAGAAGACAAAGCCCTGCTGAAAAGTTTCGATTTTTAAGTCCCCCACTTCGCCATCAGGCGAAAGCAGCGCGGGCCGTCAAAAGCCGGTCCCGGTAAAATCGGGATCGCCCGGGCCGGCGTTGGCGGGAAGGATTTTGGTGGGTATTCTGGGTTGTGTGCCGGAAAGAAAAAATCCTGACGCGGGAGGAAGGGTCACTTTGACTCCCGAGGACTCGGGATTTCCTCCTTTTCATCGAATGTTGAAACGAAGTGGAAATCCCGATTGCTCGGGGGAAAAGGAGGTGCCCGTCCGGCATAAGGACAAGGAAGTATTGACAATAAAACAAACGCTTTGTGATGCGGCGCATGCCGGCTGGGAGCATTCAAATACCGAGTGATTGCGCCTTGTTTGAGTTCACGCATTTCAACCCTGGGTTCCTCCCGATTACTCGGGATCCACCCAGGGCTATTGTTGTTTAACCCCGTTGGGGTAATCGGTTTCTCGCAGAGCGGCTATTGATTTAATAGTTCTTGTGGCCCATCATATTTGTGTATAAAGGGTAGCCTAAAAAAAGGAGGGGAAAGGGTGTAACTTGCGGAGGTTTGGAGTTAATAGCAAGCAAAATGCCACTGGCCCAAATTCTCCTCCTTTTTTCAAGGAGGAGTACTCCCGGTTTACCGGGAGGGAGGTGGTTGGGTTTCTAAAACCTTTGGGAGGTTGATGGACTGAAGTAGGCAGTGGAAGCCGGTAACGACGGGTCAACGTCGCGAGCTTCCGGTCAATCGGAACAGGCTCTGACAGCGTCAAAAACAAAATAAAAATGCGCGGTTAAAAACCACGCCACCCTAATCGACGCTACTCGCCGGCAGATCCTGAAACAAGTTCAGGAAGACGCTTCAAGCATCAAGCATCCCAATCCTAAAAAATCATACCCATCCGCGTCATCCGCGTCCAATTCCTTCTATCATCGAACATCAACCACCTCCCCCTGCGCTACGCTTGGGTACTCCTCCTTGAAAAAAGGAGGAGAAAGGGCTCAACTCTCTGAGGTTTAGAGCTAAAAGTAGAGTAAAGGCACTGCCGCAAATTCTCCTCCTTTCCAAGAGCCTGTCCGGCCCCGACGGAAGGAGTACTACCGGTTTACCGGGAGGGAGGTGGTTGGGTTTATTTTTCTTCCCCCACTACCCCGCTGGTCCGGATTCAACAGCCCTTTCAATCGCGGTTCGGAAACCGCGACACCCAACGGCCAAGAACGCCGGCAGTCTTTCCAGGCACTTAACGGTTTTTCAAAAAAACGCTCTGCGAATTTTCAAATGAAGAATCGGCAAGCACACCTATCCGCTTAGCGCCTCGTCACACTTCATCAAAACAAAGTTGCCTCACTTCTGGATATTTCTTAAGTTTGTCATAAATTAAAAATATACAGATGAAAGAATTAAAACCATCAGTAAAAAACAGTGATTTAAAAATTTGGGGCTATCCACAATGCTCCTTAACACAAGAAGAATTCTTGGATGGCATTCAAAAAGCTGAAAACGGTCGATTCCATTCTGTTCAACAATCGATGACAAACTTTGAGTTATGGTTGAAATCGAAAGCAAAGAAGTAAGAATCTCTGAACAATTCGATTTAGACATCATTTCAGTATATTCGTTTGGTGAAGATATGTTTGGTCAAAGCGCAGCAAAAAGCTTTGTAGCCGATATTTATAGCAAAGTGTGGAGCTTAGATTCCAATTATCTACTACATGTAGAGTGCCGCCACTTGGTAACAAAAGACAAACGTTATAGAAATATAATCTTGGGATCATACTTGATCATCTACAAAATTAACAATAAAACAATTCACGTCTTGCGAATACTGCATTCTCATTCGAGCATAAAAAACATAAAACGATCAAGACAAATACGACTTTAATATATGCATCCAGACTTCAATCCACCACCCCTTATTTAATCGAAGCGGTAACAGCCTGTCCCGATGAAGATCGGAAAGTAGTTTGCTGGCCGTCCCCGAGTGGTCGGGGCAGGCTGTTTGTAACGACAATCGAACGACACCCCAACTGGTCCGGATTTATGCGTCCCTTTCAATCGCGGTTCGGAAACCGCGACACCCCAATCCGAATCCCCAGGCAGGCTTTGAAGTATACCGCCAGCGAGTTGAGCCAACCTGGAAGGTTTCCAAAAACCTTTCAGGTTTCAACCGGCAAACCCCAACCCCGACACTTCGGGGCCAAAACCAGCCGATTTCAAATCAAGTTCGGAAAGACGCTCCGATGGCAAGCCTTCCGCCAATCCCCCCACTTCACCGACAGGTGAAACGTGCGAAGGCCGAAAATTCGTCCCGGGCCGGTGTTGGCCCCGGCCTACCACTTGTTTCAGCATGTGAAAACACCAGCAGGTCCAATTTGCATATGCCAATTACTTTTAAACCAACACCATGCTAATCTATCTCGACAACTGCAGCTTTAACCGTCCGTTCGATGACCAGAAACAAATTCGCGTAAGCATTGAAACAGAGGCGAAACTTAGAAAAATTACGTACTTTTGAGTCGCTCAAGGTCGTCAATCCCGTTGATTTCATTAACCAATTGGAGAATTTATAATGCTTACTGACACAGAAATAAAGAAAAAAGGCCTGAAGGTTTTGGTCGAAAACCTTGGGGATGTAGACGCGGAAAAATTCATTCGTTTAATCACCAAAGAACCTTTTGATTATACCCAATGGCAAAGTTCCTTGTGGAAAGAAGAGCCTGTTGAAGGACTCAGTGAAAAAGCCATGCGATACCGGGCACGCCAAAAAAAATAAGATTTCACCCGGCTGGTCATGATTTGCAATCCTGACCGCTTAGCACGGGATTTGTAATCCCATTCAGCCCAACACCTTCCCGAAACCCTGGGCGTTTCAACAGCCCTTTCAATCGCGCTTCGGAAACCGCGACACCCCAATCGGAAACGGATAAAAACAAAAAAATAGGCTATTTTAGCACGCATGAATGAACTGATCACCGCTACGCTCAACTTTGCGATGGCTTTTGGAGCCATCTTTTTGGTTCACCCTTCGGTGGCGCAGGTGGCCTTGGCCAAAAACCTCACCGCACCACCGGGAAGCCATCCCCCGGGAATCCCCCTGCTCTCCATGGGCGGGGTTTCCATGTTTATCGGGATCAACCTCTCACTGGCCATTTTCTCCACCAATGAGGGCTTTGCCAGCCTGCATCCCTTAATCGCGGCGCTTATCATTTTGCTGTTCTCCGGTATGCTGCTCGATACCGACATGGCCTTTCGGTACGTCAGGCAACTGGCCCGATTGTTCGCTGCGGCCGTTCTGGTACTACACGATCACAGCAATCCGGCTGTCTTGCTTCCTGGCCTCCCAAGCTGGTTGAATGCACTCCTGCAAATGGTCTTCGTCATCGGGTTTCTGTATGGCTACCACGAGCTGGTGATGTACCGCAAGATGACCTTTTTCTACCTGGCGCTGATCAATGTCCTGGTTTTTGCTTTCCTGTTGTGGCAACGGCAAGCTCCCTTCAACGAACTTTTATTGGCACTCAGCCTGGCAGGTAGTTTGTCCGGAGTCCTCGCCTACAGCCGCTATGCCCGGCATAAAAACAAGCCGCTGCCCTTGATCGGCCACACCGGCATTTTTCTAATCGCCATCATCCTCGCCGCCCTCTGGTTACGGTTCTTCGCTTACTGGATCAATTAATCAGGCTGCTCAGGATTTAAAACTTTTGGGTGGTTAGACCAAGTAAAAAGCCTCCCACCCTCTTTTTTGTTGCAAAAAAATAATTGCAAGTTTGTAGCAGACACTCAAAAAGTATGGAAAAGTTAATTTTAGAGATAGACACCCGGAGTAATAAAGGAAAAGTATTTGCTTGGCCTAATCAAAGAAATGGCTAAAGACGGTGCGTTCGTTAAAATCCATAAATAAGTCAATAATAAATACCGTATATTTGTACAAAACAAAATACTATGGAAACGATAATTCTAAGAGGGGATTCCGAATCAAATGCCAAACTGATCCTCGAACTGGCAAAAAAATTGAATTTCAAGGCAAAAAGAATCAGCGAACAGGAAGCAGAAGAAATGAGTTTGTATTATTCCGTGCAAGAGGGACTTGAGTCAGGATTATTGGTTGAAGATGAAAAAACAGCATTTCTCTCATCACTCGATCCGAATCACGATGAAGACTGAAATAACGAAAAAATTTCTGAAACAAGTCAATAAAACAGCGGATAAATCAACGAAAAAGAAGCTGCTCGATATCATTGAAAAAACACAAAGTGCAAACACGTTAAATGACATTCCAGCACTAAAGAAACTTAAAGGATACAAGCATACCTACCGAATACGACTGGGAGAATTCCGAATAGGAATCTACATCGAAAACAATACCGTTATATTTGCTGCATTCGATAACCGATCCGACATTTACAAACATTTTCCCTAAAAAATCACCCGCTCCCGCGCGATTGTATCGGGTGGTAATCGTAATTCATATCTTTTTGAACACCACACGAAAGGATCCGCGCAGTACCCGGCGGCTACCAAGCGAAATGATTCGCCAAGGACAAAGACCGCTCACCAACCCGCCCGCCTTCGTCTGATTTTAGCAGCACCAAGGACCAATTCATGATGCCGGAGGCATCGCATGTTTATAGCATCGCCAAGCATTGCAAGAAATTCGACCCCAGACGGGGTCGCACCTACTGCCGCATACCCGATCTCTATAAACATACAAACCCTCCGGGTATGTTGCGCCGGCTCTCAATGATACCCCGGCTGGTCTGTTTTTGCCCGAACTTCCCCTCGTTTGAGCGCAGCGGTAACAGCCTGTCCCCGTGAATTTAGGGAAAGGGTTCGCTGACAGTCCCCGATTGGCCGGGGCAGGCTATTTGTAACGACAATCAAACTACACCCAAGCTGGTTCGGATTCAACGGGCTTTACAATCGACCGTTCCACAGCTCAAAGCATGGGTTAAGCGAGTCTTTGAATCGCAGTTCGGAAACCGCCACCCCCGGATGGCTCCTGCAAAGCCAGTGGTTGGTCTTCCTTCCCTTTTTTTTAAGGGAAGGTGTCCCGATGTCCATCGGGGCGGAAGGGTCAGGACAGCGTCACCCCTTGCTGGGTTCAAACGCAACAGCCCAAAACCCGAAACCGCGACCAAAGGGAGTCCCGATAGAGTCGGGAAAACCCGAAACCTCACGGATGACGAGCCTTTCAGCCTGCCAAGTCCCTCCAGCTAAAAGACGGAAATTACTTGCTAAAACACGGGGATCGCTTGCTAAAGGCCGGAAATCGCTTGCTAAAAGACAGAAATCACTTGCTAAAAGCCGGAAACCACTTGCTAGAAGACAGAAATCACTTGCTAAAACACGGGGATCACTTGCTAAAAGACAGAAATCACTTGCTAAAAGCCGGAAATCGCTTGCTAAAACACGGGGATCACTTGCTAAAGACCGGAAATCACTTGCTAAAACACAGAAAAAGCTTGCAATGCTACGGGCAAGCTTTGCGTCATTGACCGGATACCTTGCGATAAGCGTCCGACAGCATGCGACAAGAAGACCGCTCCCGGCTAGGCGTGGCAAACATCCGGCTGATGATTCGTTTAAGCCAAAAAAAACCAGCAACCACCTTGTGGTTGCCGGTTTCCAATAAACTTTTTGCTGCCGGTCAGCAACATAAATAGGCGACCTCCCGCCGCATTAAACTGCTGCACCCTCTGGATCAGGCGTGCCCGATTTGGCACTGCCGCTCTGCGCTTTAATCAGCTTGGTAAACACAAACAAATCCTTTTTGAGCGGGTCTTTTCGAAACAGCTTCTGCCCAAGAAGACCAATATCCATCGCCTGATCATAAATCGCGTTCAACCGCGCGTTAACCTGTGCCACTTCCAACTTGGTCGTTCCCTTCAAACTTTCCTGGTTCACATTCAATTGCTTCAGGGCATCGCCGGCAGTCAAAATCTGGTCAATCCGGGCAGGCGAAACCCCTTTTTCTTCCATCGCGGTTCGCACGCCGGCCTCCAGGTTGTTACGGAAACTCAACAACAAACCAATCACCTCCTCCTGCGTTAGTTTCGACGCAGATTTCCATTGGCCCATGTACCCCAGGCGCTCAAGCAAACTGTCGCGTTGACCCGGATCCTGCCGAAACCCACGGTCAATTTGCGACTTGACCACCCGCAGATCCTCCATCGAGCCCTCCACCAACTGGTTCACCTGCGATGTCATCGCCCGTAGCTCACTTTTCTGATTGATACCATACACTTCCGTCAAAAGCAATTCAATCGCAGCCCGGAAGTTCGCCGTATAGGGATCATCCCACACCGGACTTTCGGCAACAAACGCTGCTTTTTCTGACTCAAGATTTTCTACCAACGTGAGTGCTGCTACCAACATGGGCAACGCACCACAATTAAACTTACGCTTCATGCTAAAAAAATTAAAAATTAATAAATAGAACGAACAATGCCGACCTTTGGAAGCGTCCAGAAGATGCTCCGGTCAAACATCAGTAATATTTTCCATTTCATTAATCCCTACCAATCTTTAAAGCACAAGCGTGGGGCGGCATAAGAATACTCACTACGGGTTAATTCCGATTTCTTTTAAAAAGTAACCTCTGGCCTTAGCTGTTATAAAGCATAATCTTCTCCGGATACCCCCCGTTTGAGCGTAGCGGTAGCCAGGGGTTCGCTGACAGTCCCCGATTGGTCGGGGCAGGCTGTTTGTAACGACCATCAAACTACACCCAAGCTGGTTCGGATTCAACGGGCTTTACAATCGACCTTTCCAGAGCTCAAAGCATGGGTTAAGCGAGTCTTTGAATCGCAGTTCGGAAACCGCCGCACCCGGATGGCACCGGGCAAAGCCAGTGGTTGGTCTTCCTTCCCTTTTTTTTTTAGGGAAGGTGTCCCGATGTCCATCGGGGCGGAAGGGTCAGGAGGAAGTAATCAGTAAACAGTACCAGCAGCCAGAACGCTGCCCCCAGCTGGCCAGTCCGGCAACCGTTAGGTGCCATCCTTATCTTATCCTTTCATGCTGACTGGTACCCGGCCTGAACTTACCAGTGAGGGCTTCACTCACCCCGAGGCTTCGGGGGAAACCCTCACGACCCCCTCCACCTTCGTCTTATTCTAACGGCAACGATAGCAAATTCATGTTGCCCGAGGCATCGCATGTTTATAGCATATCGGATGGTTGAAAGGAATTCGACCCCATCCGGGGTCGTACGTTGGGGAGCATACCTAATTGCTATAAACATACAACCCCTCCGGGTATGTCGCGCCGGCTCTAAATGCAGCGGCCGCTGGCGTCTCGAGCAAACCCCAAAGCGTTTTTTTAACCTTTGGGCGTTTAAACCAAGCACCCGGCCACTGACCAAATGACACCCTGACCTCCTAACGCAGATTTGTACCCGGCTCGTAGCCTGCCAGTGAGGGCTTCACTCACCCCAAGGCTTCGTGGGAAACCCTCACTACCCGGCTGGCCACCCGGCAATCGATGATTCCATTCATTCCATTACCGTTCGGCTTTAGCCAACGGACCATAAAAACAACACGCAACCAGAATCAAGCATCGAACATCAAGCATCGAACATCAAGAATCGAACATCAAGAATCGAGCATCCAGCATCCAGTATCTAGCATCACGCATCAAGCATCATTCCCCATCATAAAAAATCACAACCGATCTGCACCATCTGCGTCCAATTTCTTTCAATCATCAGGAATCCATCCCCGACTACCTTACGCACTCCCCCTTAAAGCAAAGCTTTCACTGTAGAAAGGAACTATCTTCCAGATCGACAATAAATGATTCAAATTATTTATTTCAATTTTTTATATCTTTGCTAAAAAGCTTGTAACATGGTCACTATTAAAGTAAATGAACATACCAAGGCTGGGAAGGCATTAATTGAGACAGCGCGTATCATGGCCCAAAAATTTAAAGGGATTGATATTATTGAAGACAACAGCCTCCTATATGAAAAAATGAAAGCCAATCACCAGTCTGACCTACTTTCTGAACCTGAAAAGTCAAACTTCCTGAAGGAGCTTAAGAATGCTGCGAAATAATGCACTACGAAGTAGAAAAATCATTTGCCCGTGACTTTCAGAAACTGAAAGATAAAAAGCTGGCCAATGCAATCCTTGAGTGCATCCAAAAAGTATCGGACGCCCACACGATCAGTGATATTTCCGGCCTGAAAAAAATGACGGGATACCGATCGGCATACAGGCTCCGCAGCGGTGATTATCGTATTGGCGTCATCATTGAAAATAATATCGTCCGTTTTGTGGCTTTTGCTCACAGAAAGGAAATTTACCGTAAGTTTCCATAAATCCCGCTGGTCAGTCCGGCAACCGTTAGGTGCCATCCTTATCCTTTAACGCAGAATTTGTATCCCAGCCTGAACTTGCCAGTGATGACCCATTTTATTCCATTACCGTGTTCGGCTTTAGCCAACGGACCTTAAAAACAACACGCGACCAAAAATCGAGCATCGAACATCCAGAATCTAGCATCAAGAATCCAGCATCAAGAATCCAGCATCAAGCATCAAACATCCCGGTTATACCCGGACTCCCCCGCTCCCGCGCGATTGTGTCATCTGCCCTGGCTAGTCGTCACCATTTATTTTCTCCATCACCAGTTTCAGAATGAGCTGCTCCTTGGTTTCGGCCTTGTAAAGAAGTTCTGTGGCTTCATGTCTCAGGGCGGCTACCGCTGCTTGGTCGTGATACCCATCGAGGTTGATCAACACATTGAGGTGGGCTCCATGAACGGCCGTGCGCGCACAAAGGGCAGCCACGCCAGCATCAGACACCGAGTTGGGGTTTCCGATTTTTGCCATCGCCTCAATCAGTTCCATCGACTCAAAAGCTGTCTTCATCACTTGCAAGGGAACTCTTATGGCATTCAAAGTAGCTTCCTGAATGGCTTCATGCCGAGCATCGGCCTCTTCAGGACTGGATTTTGGCATACCGAAGGCCGCCATAATCCGGTTAAACGCTTTTGTATCTTCATCAACCAACCGAAGCAATTGATTTTGGCTGGCTTTGCCCTTTTCTGCCCAGTCGGAGAATTCTTCCCAACGATGATCCCAGCCGCGTTTGTTGGCCGAAAGGTTGGCCACCATTCCACCCAAGGCAGCGCCAAGCGATCCCACGTAAGCTGAAATGGAGCCTCCGCCAGGGGCAGGCGATTCTGAGGCTGTTTGGTCAGCAAAGGCCTGCAAACTTAAGTCTTTCAACTTTTTCGACTCCTCTTCCAGCCGATATTCAATAATCCGTTCACCCGGCTTAAAGGCTGTCAGCTCGTCCAGCCCCATCGATTTGATGGCGATCTTGATCAGCTCGGCATCAGAAACTCCCGTGGAGCGTTGTTGTTTGCTCAAAAAGTATTTTCCGGCATCGAGCATAGCTTGCAAGGGAATCAGCCCGACCAACTCAGAGCCGGTAACCCGCAAGCCACGACGTTCAGCGCTCTTACAAACCGCATCAAAAGCAACATGAATGGGCGTTACCGTTATATCGGTCAGGTTCATCGAAATTTGTGCAATCCCATATTCTTCAATAAACCAGCCAATGGCACGCACCTTCTTCAAGCTGCCGGGAATCCGCACCGGCTCCCCTTTTTCATCGGTCACAATCTTGCCTGTCACCGGATGACCTTCACGCTTCACACGGCCGGCTTCGCGTACATCAAAAGCAACAGAATTGGCCCGTCGCGTGGAAGTGGTGTTGAGATTTACATTGTAGGCAATCAGAAAATTTCGGGCACTCACCGCCGTCGCTCCTGCAGTCATATTCATCTTAGCCGGCCCAAAGTCTGGTTTCCACATCGGATCTTTCAACTTTTCAGCCAGTCCCTCGTACTCGCCCGACCTGCAATTGGCCAAACTACGCCGCACCTCACTGGTAGCGGCAAATTCGTAGCAATAGACCGGAATTTCAAGTTCCTCGCCAATACGCCTGGCCAACTGCCTGGCGTATTCAACGGTTTCCTCCATCGATATATTTGAAATTGGAACCAAGGGGCAAACATCGGTTGCTCCAAACCGCGGGTGCTCACCGTGATGTTTACTCATATCAATCAATTCGACAGCTTTTTTTACGCCCTGAAAAGCCGCTTCAATCACATCGGACGGACTTCCGACAAAGGTTACCACGGTCCGGTTGGTCGCGTAGCCCGGATCAACATTGAGTAACTTGATTTGACCAACACGTTCAATCGCATCGGTTATTTGCTTAATAATCGCTGGATTTCTTCCTTCGCTAAAGTTGGGTACACACTCAATTAACTGATTCATAGTTTGGTTTTTATTCGCAGATTTTAATCAACAAAGCTTACAATTTTCAATCAATAGATTTCGCCATTGATGATCACAGTTTCAACCGGATTGCTACCGTAAAAATAAGGGATGGCGGCGTAGCCTGGAAGCACCTTTGTAATGAAGAGGTTGGCCAGCTTTCCTCGACAAATACTTCCACAGCTTTTTTCAATGCCCATGGCATAAGCCGAATTTAGGGTGCAGGCATTGATGGCTTCTTCGGGAGTCATTTTATAATTGATGCAAGCCAAAGACTGAATGAAATTCATATTTCCTGAAGGTGACGAGCCCGGATTGAAGTCGGACGCCAGGGCGATGGGTAAACCGGCATTCATCATCTGGCGTACAGGCGACAAGGGCAGGCTCAGAAAAAATGCTGCCCCGGGAAGAACAGTCGGCATGGTTTTGGAGCCAAGCAAGGCTTCAATTTCGGCTTCGCCCACGTGCTCGAGGTGATCGACGGAAAGCGCCTGATACTGAACACCAACCTGAACCCCTCCCGTGAGCCCAAGTTCATTGGCATGAATTTTTGGCTGAAGGTCATACTTCCATGCGGCTTCAAGAAGCTGCGCGGTTTCGCTGACTGAGAAAAAACCCCGATCGCAGAAAACGTCCATGTAATCAGCCAAGCCTTGCTGACTAATTTCCGGCAACATTTCCTGAATAATCAGCTGGATATACTTCTGCCGTTTGTTTTTGTATTCAACCGGCATGGCATGAGCACCCAAAAAAGTTGATTTGATTGTCAATGGACTGGTTTCCTTTAAACGCTGAATCACCCGCAGCATTTTCAATTCCGATTTCACAGATAGGCCGTAACCGCTTTTTATCTCCACCGCCGTGGTTCCCAACTGTTTAATTTCGTCGAGGCGGGCCATGGCCGATAAGTACAGCTCGTCTTCCGACGCCTGCTCCAGGCGTTTGGCTGAATTTAAGATGCCACCACCCCGCCTGGCAATTTCTTCGTAGCTTAAGCCATTAATCCGATCGACAAATTCCTGCTCCCGGCTGGTTGCAAATACCAAATGGGTGTGTGAGTCGCAATAGCCAGGCATCACAATTTTTCCGGTACAGTCAATTTCCATCATCATGTCGGCACCATCAACCGCCGTTTCATCGAAATCCTGCATGAGGCCAAAATTTTCAATCTGGTCATCATTAATGACCAAAAAGGCATCGTGCAACACCTTCAACTCGTTCATCTCCTTACCAGCAACCCAGGCTCTCGCCTCTTCCTCCACTTGAACCAATTCCTTAATGTTTACCAAAATCACCTTCATAATCAGTCGGGCTTGATTTTCATACAAGATAAAAAAAGAAGTCGGAGAAATAAACTGCCATTTATCATACGGCAAGCGGGCCATTCATATTTTCCTTGTTAAGCGGGCCAGCCCGCCGGCGGAATTGACTACAAACGACACCGAAGTGCGTGCATTATGCTGCTCGGATGGCTAAAAAAAATAAGCAAAGCGCCTGCCGTTCAAAGCTTTCGAATTCGTTTGATGATCACCTGTCCGTCGTTATCGGCTTTTAGTAAGTAGAAACCCGCATTAAATCGCTGCAATTCCAGTCGAATCTTTTGGATGCCTGGAGTCAATTCCATTTTTTCCCATTTCTTAACTGTGTTGCCCAATATATCGATGAGCTCGAATTGCACAAGAGCATATTTTTTTGAAAAGATATCAACGAATACATACTCCTTGGCAGGATTTGGGTAGATTTTCTCAATTTGATAATCTTCCTGATCAGGAATAGAAACCTCTTGGGCCCTCACGTTGGCAAAAAGAAGTAAAAACGCTGAAAATGTGAAATAAAGTAAAGCTTGCTTCATAGTCCTGATTATTTGGTTATCTATAAATACAAGAACTATTCCAAAAAGTTCCCTTTTCAGCACCGTGCTGAATCGAAAGCTGGTTACGGCATAAAAAAACCCCGCGCAGCGCGTGAGGTTTCATTTCATTCGTTTCAATCCTATTATTTCCCTAAAGCAATGTATTTCAAAAATTCTTCTTTTCTGGCTTGCTGCTTAAAAATGCCGCCGTACTCAGCCGTGATTGTTGAACTGCTCTCATCTTCAATTCCGCGCGACGAAACGCACATGTGTTTGGCATCAATGACAATGGCAACATCCTCGGTCTTCAAAATGCGCTTTAACTCGCTGGCTATTTGAACAGTTAAACGTTCCTGCACCTGCGGGCGACGGCTAAAATAGTCAACAATGCGGTTGATTTTTGACAGGCCAATCACCTCCCCGCTTGACACGTAAGCGACATGAGCTTTCCCAACGATGGGTAAAAAATGATGCTCGCAGGTTGAATTTAAGTTGATGTTTTTCTCCACCAGCATTTCGCCGTACTGAAACTTGTTCTCAAAGACCGATATTTGAGGTCTGTTCTTGGGATTCAAGCCACTAAAAATCTCCTGAACAAACATTTTCGCAACACGGCGCGGCGTTCCATTCAAACTGTCGTCCCGCAAATCCAAGCCAAGTGTTTCCATTATTTCCCGAAATTTGGCCTGAATAATTTCCATTTTCTCTTCGTCACTACGAACAAAAGCATCTTCGCGCATCGGTGTGTCGATCGACGTTGCGATGTGGTTATCACCTATAATATCCGCCTCAACCAAGTTTCTAACTTCCGTTGCGTTAACCTGACCATTTATATTCGGCGCTTGTTGATTTGTTTTTACAAAACCATTCACTTTCATTGTCATTCCTCCAAAATGTTTTCAAGTTTAACCAACAAGCTAAAATTAAGTTTGTTTAATTTTCACAAGAATATTTTAAACACAAACACACAGAACACTAAACAACAGCGCATTACAAAATTTAAAACATTATCACCGAGAGCTAAAATAAAAAGGGCTTTGCACCCCGGACAAAAAGCCTTTCTTCAATTGTTGAGAATTATATCCTGTAAAAAAGGTGTGTATCTCGATGTGATTTAATAATTTTATGGAAAATTGAATATCACCCGTTTTGTCCAACGCTATGAAGCAATTTGTCAGCAAAATAATCTTAGTCATCCTCTCCGGTGTTCTGTTGTCTGCTCCCATCAGTACTGATGGCGCAGCGTTTGGAAGGCATCAAAAACCGAATGTACTAATTATCACCGCCGACAACCTTGGATATGGCGACCTCTCCATCATGGGTGCAAAGGACATTCAAACACCAACTATCGACGAGTTCTTCACCGACGGGCTGATGTTCACTGAGTTTTATGCCAACGCTCCGACAAGCTCTCCAACTCAGGCTTCGCTACTTTCGGGACGTTTCCCGGCTCTTGTTGGTGTGCCCGGAACAATCAGACGCGACTCGCAGAATAACTGGGGATACTTTCAATGTGAAAAAACGATGGCCCATCATTTTTGGGAAGCAGGCTACCTCACCGCTTTGATTGGAAAATGGAACCTGGGATTTGAAGCCCCCAACCTGCCCAATGCCCAAGGGTTTGATCTTTTTATGGGTTTTTTGGGTGATGAAATCGACGACTATTACACCCATCGACACGAAAATGTAAACTGCATGCGATTCAATGAAAGTGAAATAGATGCACCGGGCCATACCACCGATTTATTTTCCAACTGGTCGGCCAGTTTTATTTTGCGTGAAGCAGAATCGGATAAACCTTTTTTCCTTTACTTATCATACAATGCACCAGGCCCGCTGTTACAGCCCGATGAAGATCACCTGAAGGATGTTTCGAACCGAAACCCAACACTGAGCCCCGAAAGAGCAAAGCACATTGCCCTGATTGAACAAATGGATCGTGGGATCGGGCGGGTCATGCAGGCGCTAAAGGAGACCAACCAACTGAAAAATACAATCATCATTTTCACTTCAACCAACGGAGGAATTGTAGAATCCGGTGCATCAAACGGCAGATTGCGTGGCGGAAAGCTTGATCTGTTTGAAGGCGGAATCCGTGTTCCAACCAGTATTTATTGGAAGAAAGGCATCAAAAAAGGCAGCCTTTCTCACCAAATGAGTATGACCATGGATCTATTCCCCACCTTGTGCAGTCTGGCTCAAGTTCCGACAAACCAGATTCTTGATGGGCAGGATTTAACGACTTGCATCCTGGATAATGTGCCCCTTCAACAAGAAAGAACCTTGTTTTGGACTTGCCGCGAAGGCGGTGAGCACCACGGAGAGGCGTGCTATGCCGCCAGGCAAGGGGCGTATAAATTGATGCAAAACAGGCCAAGCGAAAAATTTCGACTGTACAACCTGACGACCGACCCTCACGAAGTCATCCCACTGGCCGAAAGCTCAGAGCACTACAGGCGTCTGCATCGTGCGCTGATGGATCATGTACAGGAAAACGAAAAAATCCCCTGGTTCGAAAATACAAAAAAGCAGGAGCATCCTTCCAGCGACAATTCCAGCACGTCAGACAATTGATAAGCAGAACCAGGATGCTCTTGCAGGCAGTATCGAAAAATCAAACCGAAAAAAACAACCACATCGATTGGAGCCGCATCGACTTTAAAATTTCAAACCGGCGTATTTCAATTTCAAATTTTTCTTGTACATTTATCAGCACAATACAGCACAGCAAATCTAAACCAATTCATCATGAAAAATCTAAACTACCTGATTATGTTCCTCTTGTTAGCCATGAACACCGTGGCCCAAACCGACTACTCACCAGCACCCGAGAACCTAAAAAACCGCGAGTGGTTTCAGGATGCCAAATTTGGCCTCTTTGTCCATTGGGGCGTTTATGCTGTTATGGCAGGAGGTGGCGACCAGGGGGTTGCCGAATGGATCATGAATCAAAAACAAATTCCCATTGAGCAGTATGAAAAACTGCCTGCTTTTTTCAATCCAACCAGCTTTGACCCGGCCGAATGGGTGGCAATCGTCAAAAAAGCCGGCATGCAATACATTACCATTACCAGCAAACACCACGACGGATTTGCCATGTACGATTCGAAAGTGAGCGATTATAACATTGTGGATCAAACGCCTTACGGCAAAGATGTACTGAAACAACTCAAGGATGAATGCGACAAACAAGGGATCAAGCTCTTCTTTTATTATTCACAACTGGATTGGCATCACCCGGACTATTTTCCACGCGGACGAACAGGCAAAAATTTCACCGGACGTCCGCAAAGTGGCGACTGGAACAAATACATCGACTACATGAACACCCAGCTAACGGAACTATTGACCAACTATGGCGAAATTGGCGGCATTTGGTTCGATGGCATGTGGGACAAGCCTGATGCTGAATGGCGACTGGAGGAGACCTACCAACTCATTCACGATTTGCAGCCAGGAGCCATGATCGGCAGCAACCATCACATCGCGCCATTTCCAGGCGAAGATTTCCAAATGTTTGAACGCGACTTGCCCGGAGAAAACACCATGGGTTTTAACAAAACTGAAACCATCTCCGACTTGCCGCTGGAAATGTGTGAAACCATGAACGGAAGCTGGGGCTTTAACCTCAAAGACAACAATTACAAAAGCTCGAAACAGTTGATTCAAACCATGGTGAAAGCGGCAGGCCACGGAGCCAATTTTCTGCTTAACACGGGCCCGATGCCCAACGGAAAAATTCAACCCGAAAACGTGGACACGTTAATGGTAATGGGGCGTTGGTTGAAACAATACGGCGAAGCCATTTACGGCACACGCAAAGGTCCGATCCGGCCATCGGAATGGGGCGCAACCACCCAAAAAGGAAATATCATTTATGTGCACGTGCTAGACCTGGAACAAGAGCAGCTTGAAATTCCGGCACTGGACCGAAAAATTAAGAAGATTACTTTTTTTGATGATGGCTCGAAAGTGAAATTTAAAAAATCAGAGAAAGGCATCGTACTGGAAATTCCTTCAGAAAAAAAGAATACGATTGACACCATTCTGAAAATTGAAATTTAAGAAATCCTTCACGATTAAGTTAAAAACCTGATAATCAACGCAGCGAAACCCTAAGCAAACCATAGATTGAACATTTACTATTTTGGTTGCAGATTGAACTTCGATCCAAAAGCAGCAGTTTGTAAAAATACTTATCTTAGCGATTTTCTGTATAAACACATGATGATCAGATACGAACTGCTTCTTTTTATTCTTTTGCTGAGTTGGCATGGCGTGATGGGGCAACGAGAAAGCACCAAGGATTTTGTGCCTTACTATTCCGGAACCAACGACTTTAGCACCATCTTGTTTGCGCCCGGAACCATGGGCCCCAATGCCTTGCCGGTACCCGAGATTTTAAACGGGCAAGTGGGCACCGACTTGCTGTTCCGGCTTTCAACCGATCATTATTTCAGAGATGGCGGCGGCGACAACGGACACAGCCTCGTGCTGAACTTCCGCTTTCCGGTGGTGCAAAACTTTATGGCTTTCCAAGTGCACTGGAATATGCTGGAGCATTTTCACACCACCAATGAAGTCCGCGATATCCTTCAGCTATACAAAGATGATCCGGGGTGGACGACCGATTTTGGCGACCTCATTCTAAGCACAAACATCCAACTGTTGCAAGGGCGGGAGTATTGGCCCGACATCATGTTGGTGAGCGCCTTGAAAACAACCACCGGAAGCATCTACGACGGACGGGCGACCGACATGCCTGCCCACTGGCATTACGCCAGCCTGGGAAAACAAATACTAAAGCGAGGATTATTCCGTTTTCGGATTAACGCGATGGGCGGTCTCTATATCTGGCAAACCAATCAAACCGATCTGGAACAAAACGAAGGGCCACTTTGGGGTGTGGAAGGCCAATTCAATTATCGATCGATTGAGCTGGCTGCCGGACTTTCAGGCTATAAAGGATGGAAATATTATGGCGAAGATCGCCCCGCCCTGTTCAAAAGCCGACTCGTGGTAAACAATAAGCTTTTCAATTATTTTATTGAGTACAAAACAGGCTTGCAGCACTACTACTACAGCTCCATCAACATTGGGTTGACCTGGCATCCCCTGTCGCCCTTTAAGCTGGAGAGCCGCTAAAACAAAACCTGCAAAATGTCGGTTTAACAAATTCACTGCATCAAATTCAAAAATAATGAAACTGGCTGTCATTGATCTGGGAACAAACACCTGCAACCTGCTGATTGCTGAAATCAACCAGCAGCAATACACCTTATTGTATCAGGGAAAAGTTGGTGTGAAGTTGGGAAAAGGCGGAATAAACAAAAATCTGCTCACCGCCGAAGCTTTCGAGCGTGCGACTCAGGCGCTGAAAAAACACCAGGAGACCATCGCCGGATTCAACATCGACCATGTGATAACAATTGGGACCTCGGCCGTACGCGATGCGATCAATAGAACTGATTTTGAACCACATATCCTCCAAGAAACGGGTTTGCAGCTTCAAATCATTTCAGGCGAACGGGAAGCGGATTTGATTTTCAAGGGAGTCAGACTTGCCTTAAAAAATCTTCCAGATGACACGTTAATCATGGATATTGGTGGTGGCAGCAACGAATTCATTGAAATCAAACAAAGCCAAATCACCTACAAGGAAAGCTTTCCGCTGGGCATGGCACGCGTGCTCGAGCAATTTCCTCTGACCGATCCCATTTCAGCCAGCGAGATGCAGGCGATTGAATCGTGGTTCGACAAGGGGATGCAAAGTTTATGGACACAGCTCAACGGCAAACAGCCGAGCCAGCTGATCGGCTGCTCCGGCGCTTTCGACACCCTGGCCGATTTGCTGGACCAAACCGCCCCCGGCACCAAAGCCCGCCAGCAACAAGCCATTGAGCTGGCAGACTTTAACAGGATTGCCGCCAAAGTGATTCATTCAACCAAAGCACAACGCGACCAGATGACCGGTATGGAACCCTTGCGGGTAGAAATGATTGTTCCGGCCTTAATCCTCATCCGGCTGGTCGTCAAAAAACTGGATATCAGCAAAATCGTTCAAACCGACTATGCCTTGCGCGAAGGCATTTTGTTTGAATGGATTTATGATTAATTTTGATGCTTGATCAAGTAACAAAAGTCCGAAATCAATAAATTTCAAACTCCATGTCAAAAATATTAGTAATTGACGACGAACGAAGCATTCGCAGCACCTTAAAAGATATTCTGGAATACGAAAAGTACCAGGTTGATTTAGCTGAAGATGGACAGCAAGGGATTGACCAGGTGCGCAAGAACGAGTACGACATCGTTTTGTGCGATATCAAAATGCCCGGGATGGACGGAATTGAAGCGCTCGAAAAGATTCAGATTCTTGCGCCGGATGTACCCGTGGTGATGATCTCGGGACATGGCAACATTGACACGGCTGTGGAATCGATCAAGAAGGGCGCATTCGACTACATTGAAAAGCCACTGGATCTGAACCGCTTGCTGATTACCATTCGAAATGCGATGGACAAATCGAACCTGATCACCGAAACCAAAGTCTTAAAAAAGAAGGTCAATAAAAAATACGCCATTGTGGGGCGCTCGGAAGCCATTCAAAAAGTAATCAGCATGGCCGACCGGGTGGCGCCAACCGATGCCCGGGTACTCATTACCGGATCGAATGGTACCGGCAAAGAGTTGGTGGCCCGCCGCCTGCACGACCAGAGCAACCGTGCTTCGGGTCCCTTCGTGGAGGTCAACTGCGCCGCCATACCTTCAGAACTCATTGAAAGTGAACTCTTCGGACATGAAAAGGGCGCCTTTACTTCGGCAGTGAAACAACGCAAAGGAAAATTTGAACAAGCCACTGGCGGCACCTTGTTTTTGGATGAAATTGGCGACATGAGCCTTTCGGCACAGGCAAAAGTGCTGCGCGCTTTGCAGGAAAACATCATTGCCCGGGTTGGTGGCGATAAACCCATCAAAGTAGATGTACGCGTGGTGGCAGCTACCAACAAAAATCTGAGTGAAGAAATTGAAAAGAACAATTTTCGTGAAGATTTATACCACCGCCTGAGCGTCATTCTCATTCACGTACCCACCTTAAACGAGCGCACTGAAGATATTCCCGATCTGGCCAGTCACTTTATCAAGCAAATTTGTGGCGAGTATGGCATGCCCGAAAAAACAATCACCGATGAGGCCCTGGAGAAACTGAAGCAAATCAACTGGACAGGCAACATCCGGGAGTTTCGCAACGTCATCGAACGATTAATTATTCTGGGTGACAAGTCCATTACAGCAAACGATGTAGAAAACTTTGCCGGTCCAACCAAATAAGTCCGGGCGTTCCAAAGATATGTTTTAAAAAAATTGGCAAACATCTTTCAATATTCGTTGTTATAACAAAACGAAAGATGAAGCACGCAGTGAAAAGACATAGTAAAAGTTAAGGAAACCCACTGAAACCGGAAAGTTTTTGTTGTTGTCATGGCGTATTTAAACACTTCACCCCGCGGTTTATTGTTTCCCGGGGAGCGGACCGAATTTCATGGGTTTCCTTTTTTTATTTCTCTCACCCACAATTTTTTTCTTGACCATCTCAAAACGATTGGAAAATTGTAAATTCGTGCACAGTAACGAATTCCTGCATCTACGTGAAACAAAAGCTGACTCATGCAAGCTTCCTGATTATATTGATGGTGACAACAGCCGCCTTGCTGTTGATACTTTTTCAACCCGTTTTGCAGCATCCCAACAGCATCCTCTTCTCCAAATCGATCGATCCGCTAAAAAGCTATTTCAACTTTTCATACTACCTGAAATACGACTCCGGCGTCCGGCATGACGGCATCAATTATCCGTACGGCGACCATTTGCAATACATCAATTCGCATCCGGCGTATGTTTCCGTGCTGAAGCTTGTGGACAAGCATCTCTATCCAATTGCCGACTACGGTGTGGGTATTCTGAACCTGACGATGATTTTCTCCTTTTTATTGGGAATGCCCTTGTTGTTTTTGATTCTAAGGCGGTTCGAACTGCCTGCGTGGTATGCCTTTCTGTCGGCTTTGGTCATTGGTTTTCTGACACCACAGTTCGACCGCATTCACGGGCATTTTGAGATGGTTTACTGGTTTTTTATTCCGCTGTTTTGGTATTTGCTTATTCGCTTTCGCGAAGATCAAAAACCATTCTTTTGGGGAAGTTTGCTGATGTTATCGGGAACCATTGGCGGATTGATCAGCGCCTATTTTGTCGCGTTCTACTTCATTTTTTTAGTGGCCGTGCTTATCGCCGATTTATGGATCCACCGAAAGCAAGCCTGGCAACAACTTCAGCCGGCTATTTATGTATTGGTGCTGGCAGCTGTTCCGGTACTTTTGGTCAGGGGGCTGGCAGGCGCCACCGACTGGGTTACCGACCGGCCCGACAACCCATACGGGTTCTATGTATATCACGCCAACCTATTCAGCATCTTTCTCCCTTCGGAATTTCCGTTAAAAGCTTTTCTCTCAAAATACATGGACCTGGGATTTCAATGGGAAGGGCGGGCCTTTGTCGGGTTACCAGCAACATGGGTAGCCATCAGCCTGGTAATGATGGCCCCAATCGTCTGGCTCCGAAAGCGCCAACCCGATTGGTCGTTCGTCTTTCAGCACAAAGCACTCCTGCCCTATCTCCTGGCCGGCACACTGGTCCTATTGTTTTCCATGTGCTTTCCCTTCAAATGGGGGTTTGGCTTTTTGCTCGAACTTCTGCCGCCCGTTCGCCAGTTTCGTGCACTGGGCCGCTTTTCCTGGATTTTCTATTATATCTTCACGGTCTATTCGGCCTTCATTTTCTTCCAACTCTTCGAAAAATTAAAAGCAAAAAACCGCCAACGGTCTGCTTATTTACTGTTGATCGCAGTTTTCGTTTCCTGGGGGATGGCTGCAAAACACAATACAGAAAGGGCAACACGAGGCTTGTTCAACGAAAACGACAAACTGACGTCCAACGATGAAGAATTTCTTCAACGATTTGAGCTCGCACAAGTGGACTACCATCAATTTCAAGCTATTTTTGCGCTACCCTTCGCCAGTACCTGCGGCGATAAACTCCTGTTTGAAAATGGGATGACGGCATTGGGTGAAGCCATGAAATGCGCGCACCACACCGGACTGCCACTGGTGCAAAGTTTCTCACCACGCCTGTCATTTGCCCAGGCTTTAAGCAGCATCCAACTGCTGGCTGATTCGGCCATCAGCAAAACCCGGCTCAACGACATGAACGATAAACCCCTGCTGCTCATCAGCACAAAACAAGAGTTAAACGAACAAGAAGCCTGGCTGCATAAACAGGCCCAGGTTTTCTGGGAGGATCAATACATCACGATGAGCACGCTGCCGCTTGGGGCTTTTAAAGTCAGTCATGAAAACTGGCTCAACCATGTGGCTGATTTCATAGCACAGTTCAACACACCCGCGGAAATCAACACGGACACCCTTCCCGAATTGATTTTTTACCTTGATTTTGATGATCAACTGGCAGAAAACACCTTCACAGGTACAGGAGCTCTTTTTAAACGAAGGGGTGAGTTGGAAATCTTCAACCAAAAACTTCCCCTGCCAGCCGGAACAGCAAAACTCTCTTTTTGGCTGGCTTTCGACAACCGGCATTATGACATGCCTCAACCTACTTTAACCGTTTGGGATGAAAACGGCAAGCAGCTGTCGGAAACTAAACTGAATAACCGACAAACTCACAACGTGTTCCGGCAATGGGTGCAAATTTCAACTCATTTTGAAGTCCGGAAAAACGCGCGCTACCAGCTCCGTATTAAAGGGAAATATATTGGTGTAGATGATTTGCTGATCAAACCTGCCGGAACCAACGTACTCATTCGAAAAAGCGAAGGTCCTGACTTGTTTAATAATTTTGTAGTCGATCCATAGAAAAAAGATCGCCCACGCATTCGTCTGAGAATCTCATCCGGCTGGTTTTGATTTTTCTTCCGAAAACATATCTTTGACCAAAAACTTATGCATGGCTAAAACGCTTATGAATCAAAATGCCAAGTTTGGCACAATGCCAGTTTTTCTGACGGCACTTTCTACCATTCTCGGAGCTATTTTATTTTTACGCTTTGGCTGGGCAGTCGGCCAGGTTGGTTTTTGGGGCGTGATTGGCATCATCTTCATTGGTCACATCATTACCATTCCAACAGCACTTGCTGTTGCCGAGATCGCCACTAACCAACGAGTTCAGGGTGGTGGGGCCTACTACATCATCTCGCGGTCATTTGGATTGAACATTGGCGGCGCCATTGGTTTGGCACTGTTCTTTTCACAGGCCATTTCGGTGGCATTTTATGTGATTGCTTTTGGCGAAGCATTTGAACCCCTGCTCACCTACATCAACAACACTTTCGACCTGACGATTGAAGACCGGCGATGGATTTCAATTCCTGCCATGGCCATTCTCTCGATTATCATTTTAACGAATGGGGCAAATGTCGGGATGAAAGCCCTGTACCTTGTGGTATTCGTTCTGCTGGTCTCTCTACTTTTTTTCTTTCTTGGCGATTCACCCCTCAAACCATACGACATTCAGTTCCACTCACACGTACCCGACAACCTCAATTTCTTTTTTGTTTTCACCATCATCTTCCCCGCGTTTACAGGACTTGCAGCAGGATTGGGTTTATCGGGTGATTTGAAAGACCCGAAGAGATCGATTCCTAGGGGAACACTTTGGGCCACCATAGCGGGTATGCTTATTTATATTGCTGCCGCGTATAAATTTACCGTTTCTGCCAGTCCCGAGGAGTTGGTGGCCGACCAGCTGATCATGCAGCGCATTGCCATTTGGGGCCCAATTATTCCGATTGGCCTGGCAGCAGCATCATTAAGTTCAGCACTGGGCTCAATCATGGTCGCCCCCCGCACCTTGCAGGCTATTGGGTACGATAATATTTTTCCCGAAGCCCGAATCAATCATTGGTTTGCCAGGGGAAAGAAAAAGGACAATGAACCCGTTAACGGCTCGCTGGTCACCATCCTGATCGCTTTTGTTTTCATCATTGTTGGCGACATCAACTTCGTAGCACAAATCATATCCATGTTCTTCATGGTCACCTACGCAGCCATTTGTATGGTTTCCTTTTTAGAGCATTTTGCCGCCGATCCGGCCTACCGCCCCACGTTCCGAAGTAAATGGTACATCTCGCTAACCGGAGCTGTTTTTTCATTTTGGATCATGTTTCAAATGAATGCGATTTACGCTTCGCTGTCCATTCTGATTATGGGGCTGATTTATTTTGCAATCACCTATTACAGCAAGGAACGAAGAGGCTTAAACAAGCTTTTCAGGGGTGTTGTTTTCCAGCTAAGCCGACAATTGCAAATTTTTGCGCAACGGGCCGACAAAGAAGACCGCGAAATTAGCTGGCGTCCATTTGGAGTCTGCATTTCACACGACACGTTTAAACGCCGAAGCGCCTTTGACGTGATGCGCTGGCTTTCATACAAATACGGCTTCGGAACCTACATTCACTTCATTAAAGGCTACCTGAACGAAGAAACGACCGAAGAATCCAAGGCTTCGTTGAAACGACTCATTAATTTGGCACGAGGTGGTAAAAACCGGGTTTTTCTCGACACCATTATTTCGCCATCCTACACCTCCGCCATTGGACAAGTGGTTCAACTTTCCGGTATTTCAGGCAAGGGTAACAACCTCATTCTCTTCGAATTTTCGCGCACCGAACCAGAAACTCTAAAAGAAATTCTTCCCAATTACAAAATGATCGAATCTGCCGGATTTGATGTTTGCATCCTGAATACTTCCTACAAAAGCTTTGGCTACAAAAAGGAACTCCACATTTGGATTCGCCCGGATGATTATGAAAACGCCAACCTGATGATTTTACTGGGATACATCATCCTGGGTCACCCGGATTGGAAAAAAGGACAGATCAAAATTTTCGCCCTGTTTCATGGAGATGAGGCACAGAATAAGCGCCAACAGCTTTTGGAGTTGGTGAAAGAAGGCCGCTTGCCAATCAGTCCGTCCAATATTGAGATGGTGCCCTATGAAAAAGGCAACCGCAAACAGGTCATTTCAACCTATTCGCAAGATGCTGATTTAACACTGATCGGCTTTCGAAATGAAATGTTAAAGGGTAGTCTTGAGTTTTTTGAGGGATACACCGACTTTGGCAACATTTTATTTGTAAGCGCCAATAAGGCCATGGATATCGAATAATTCCAAAGAATATCCGTTATATTTGGACGGTAAATCGCAAAACACGCCAAATATGAAACGTATCGCCATATTTCCCGGATCGTTTGACCCGTTTACAATTGGCCATGAAAGCATTGTCCGCAGGGCGCTTCCATTATTCGATAAAGTGGTGATCATGATTGGGTTTAACACCAATAAACAGTCTTTTTTCAGCCTCGAAAAACGATTGAAATGGATCAACCAGATTTTTGATGACGAACCCAAGGTGGAAGTCAAAAGCCACGAAGGGCTCACCGTTGATTTCTGCAAACTCGTAGAAGCCAAATATATACTAAGGGGACTGCGCACCTCGGCCGACTTTGAATACGAACGTGCCATTGCGCAGGTTAATAAAAAAATGCACCCCGAACTTGAAACCGTCTTTCTGCTTACCAAACCCGAACACACGCCGGTTAACTCGTCCATTGTGCGCGATATTATTTTGCACGGCGGCGATGCCAGCATGTTCTTGCCCAACAAGTTAAACATGGCCGAATTTAAAAAAGATGAAGCTTAGAAACCTCCTTCTTTTTTTGATTTTCACCTTGGCCTGTTCGCTGTTTTCGCAGGCACAAAAAACAGTTACCCTAAAAGGAAAAGCGCCGGAATACGGTGGCTATCAAATTGAGTTTTATCGCTTGTTGGATGGAATTTCGGAAGAGAAACAGCTTGTCACTTCATTTCGGATTGCTCCGGACGGATCATTCTCCGCTTCATTTCCACTAACGGAAATCACCCACAGCTTTACTGAAATCGATGCTTACCACGCCTCGCTTTTTCTGGTACCCGGTCAGCAATACGAACTGATCTTTCCGCCGAAAAAGCCAGTTTCTGCCAGCCAGAAACGGAACCCTTTTTTCGAGTTCGACGAAATTAACTTCGCACTAAAGAACAGCAATCCGGCGGAACTGAACCGGCAAATTGAACAGTTTGAACTGGCCTATTTAAAACTGGAAAGCCGCTATTTCAACCAGATTTATCACCAACACTCAAAAGCGGCTGTCGACTCGCTGAAAAGCAGCCTGCAACGACAATTTCCCGAAACCGGCGATTCGTATTTCAAAAACTACAAATTTTATCGCTTGGCCTTTGCCGAATTCACTTTACACCAAGGGCAGTCCAATGATTTTACCAGGCGCTATTTCATTGACCAACAACCAGATCTGTTGGTGCCACCGTGTAAACAATTGTTTCAGCAACTCTTCTCCAATTATTTTGAATTTGAAGCGAGCAAGATTCACAGTGCCGAATTTAAACGGCTGGTAGCGCAAGCAAATTTGGCAGGAATTGAGAATTATTTAATGACTCAAAATAACTGGAACGCTGCGCTCAGTCGGCTGGTTATTCTGAAATCAATAGACGACGCCTATTTTCAGGGACAATTTTCGCCAAGGAGCCTACTCCACTTGTTGGACAAAATTGGCGAAAGCCAATGGGATGCTGAAAACAAAGCCATTGCCGCCAGGATCAAGTCGAAGTTAACTTACCTGCAACAAGGCAGCACCGCGCCCGATATCACGCTGACTGATTTTTCAGGAAACAAGCACCAGCTCCGCGACTTCACCGGGAAGTATATCTATCTGAATTTTACGCGGGTTTCGAACCCGATTTGCCGGCAACATTTGAATCACCTAAAAGATTCGGTCAACCAGTTCGACCAGGAATTACATATCCTGAACCTTATTTTACCGGACGAAGCCGACAAAAAAGAACTGATTCTTCAGCAAAACTGGTTGGGTACTTTTTATATTGTCGATGAAAAAGCGGCGGACACTTACCGGCTCACCAACTTTCCCCAAGCCTATTTGATTGATAAAAACGGGCGTTTGGCTCTGTCGCCGGCTCCCAACCCGCTTGATGGTTTTGAACGGCAATTCCTCAACCTGCTCAAGCAAAAACGAATCAACGAACTGCGCAATTAACCCAGATAGGGTTTGATCAGATCCTTTAAATTCCCATAGGTTTGTTGATAGACCGTCGGCAACTCATCTTTCGAAACCCAGCGCACTTCCTCAATTTGCTCATCTGTTTGTGGAACCAGCGGCTCCGAACCGGAATAAGTCATTTCGAACCAACGGGTTTCCTTCAGCACCCAGTTATTTTCTTCCTGAATGTAGGGCGACCGATACAAATGAAAGGTAGCGGGCAATTCGCGATGAATGGTGAGTTCCGTAATGCCGCACTCCTCCTCCACTTCACGCATCGCCGCCACTTCGGCACTTTCGCCAGCCTCGATTCGACCTTTTGGCAAATCCCATCGTCCAAAACGTTTGATGAATAAAAACTGCCCTTGCTTATTCATCACCAAACCGCCAGCAGCCGGCATTTGTGTTAAGTTATTTTTAAGCCATGCCATTAAATCCGGATTTTGCTTACTGACAATTATCAGCTTTACAACATATTTCCTTCGCTCCAATTCAGACAACAGCTCGATAAATTCTTCAAAGCTCTCTATTTCAACATTTTGAACAATGTTATCTTTTAATGAAATGTTCATTTCGCCCCCCCAAAGCAGCTGATGCTCATTGAAAAAAACTTTGTACATTTGTCGTGAAAATCAGTTTAAACATTTAAGATTATGCAAGATATCCATGTTGAGGTTACGAAAAAACTCGTACAAATAAACACAATAAAAATCCAACCATCAAACCCATTCACCTGGGCGTCAGGCTGGAAAGCACCCATCTACTGCGACAACAGAAAAATATTGTCCTATCCCGATGCACGGACTTTTATCCGCGATCAGTTTGTTAAACAAATTCGTGAAAAATATCCGGAAGCGGAAGTGATTGCAGGAGTCGCCACGGGAGCAATCGCCCACGGTATGTTGGTAGCACAGGAGCTTGGTTTGCCATTCATCTATGTGCGGTCAAAACCCAAAGATCATGGGCTGGAGAACCTAATTGAAGGCGATTTGAAAGTGGGACAAAAGGTGGTGATCATTGAAGATTTGGTATCAACCGGTGTGAGCAGCCTGAAAGCAGCCGAAGCCATTACCAACTTTGGCGGTGACGTGCTGGGCATGATGGCTATTTTCACCTACAACTTTCCCGTGGCCAAAGAAAACTTTGAAGAAGCCGGTATCGAACTCACAACTTTAAGCCGTTACAAGACGTTAATTGATGTGGCTTTGGAATCGGGCGAAGTCAAGGAATCTCAAGTTGAGTCTTTGAACCAATGGCGTCAGGATCCGGCCAACTGGGGCAAATAAGTAAACACGAAGCCAAACAATAACATACTCCCCGGACTCGATTCCGGGGATTTTTTTTGAAATGCGAAATTATGGGATTAAGTAAATACACCAGCGAGATTAAATTGATTGATCACAAGGACGAAATTGTATTCAACTATCTTTCGAACTTTGAGCACCTCTCGGAATACATTAACGATGGTTTGCTGCAAAAAGTCACCCAACAGGTTCCTCAAATTAAGATTACCAACTTTGAATCGGATCAGGATTCCTGCCGGTTCAGCATCGGCGGAATGGGGCAATCTGAAATCCGCATCGTCAACCGCGAACCATTTAAAACCATCAAGCTGGCCAGCTCAGGTAGTCTGCCGGTAGAAATTACGTTCTGGATTCAGCTTTTGCCAGTGAGCGAAAACCAAACAAAAATGAAGCTGACCTTGCATGCCGAAATGGGTATGATGATTAAGATGATGGCCGGCAACAAACTGGAAGAAGGAGTCAACCAACTGGCCGACATGCTGACCCGCTTGCCTTATACTAAAGAGTAAAACCACTGAAGAATAAAAAGGACGGAAGGATTGAAGGACGGAAGGACTGATGGGTTGAGTTCATTTATTTAAAGATTGATTGATCTAAACGGCCTAAAAGCTGTTTACACTTATTAGACGTAAAATTCAACATCATGGAATTATTCAGAAGAGAAGATAAAATGTCGTCCCTGATCACCCGAAACTACAACTTGCTGCCGGTTATCAACCGCTTTGGCATCCGGTTGGGGTTCAAGGAAAAAACAATTGCGGAGGTTTGTCAGGAGAAAAATATCGATACCGACTTCTTCCTGGCCATCGTCAATACCTACACCGATGAAAGTTATTTTCCCGAAGCCGAATTTTTATCTTTTTCCCCGGTGTTGCTCATCGACTACCTGAAGAACACCCATCGGTATTACATCAACTATGTGCTTCCAAAAATTGAGCAACTGCTCAATAAGGTGATGGAAAGTTGTCCCGACAATTGTTCGAGCCTGAAGATGATCAATACGTTCTACCAAAAATACAAATCAGAATTATTGCTTCACCTCAAGCTCGAGGATGAAAAGGTTTTTCCTTACATCCTGAACTTGTACGAAAACAAAACCTTGAGCCCAGAGGGCTCATTTATTGAAGTCATTGAAAATGAGCACACCAATGTTGAAGTGAAGCTGAGCGATCTGGAAAACCTGATCATTCGTCATTTGAGTCCCAACTATGAAGACAATGCCATGAACGAATTTCTGACGGCACTGCTTCAGTTCGAAAACGATTTGAATGACCACGCACGAATTGAAGACCACATTTTAATCACCAAAGTCATTGAGTTCGAAAAAGAATTGAAGAAATGAAACGGGCAAGTGTAAGTCTTCATCAAAAGACCCATCATTCTTGGCCAGTTTCATCGAACACCTCTGAAAATAAAAAATAGAATGAGATGAAAGAAAACGTCTTCATTGTGCATCGCTCCGAAATCATCAGAAAAGGCCTATCGCTGATTCTGCAGGAGTATTTTAAGATGGAAATTACCCAACTGAATTCTGCTAAGGATTTGAGCTCGTTCGCAGGGATTTCCGGCAGCATCATGATTTTAATTCTGGAAGCTCAAGCCGACCTGAACCTCCGGGCCATCGACCAGCTGCGAAAAAACAATGAGGTTTGTCTGGTTGGTTTTTATGCCGAAAACTCAGATGATCAGGTGGATCAGACCTTTGATTACCAACTGAATCAATTCGCATCGCCGATTCAAATTCAAAAGCTGATTCAGGTCATCAGGCAATCGGGCAACAAAAACAAAAACCCCATGCAGGACAACGGCGAATTGACCAGCCGTGAAAAAGAGGTAATCAAACTCATTGCCTTGGGCCTGGCGAACAAAGAAATTGCCGACAAGCTGTTTATTAGCATCCACACCGTCATTTCGCACCGAAAAAACATAACCGAAAAGCTCGGCATTAAATCCATCTCCGGACTGACCGTTTATGCCATCATGAACAATTTGCTTGACATTCAAGACATCAACCCCGAAGAGTTAATCTAAAGAAACCCCAACATCTTGGGATTGATCATTTTCCTTGTTTGTGTCATCTTTGTTAAGAATCAAAAAAAAGATGGCAACATGAAGAAGCTTAGCGAAAACGGTCAATTATTTATTTGCGGCGCATGCCGGAAAATTCACCTCGAATTTGGCAACCTGGCTATGGACTTCCAATCGAAGGAAAAACTGCAAGAGCTGCTGAATTTCCTGAACACCGTAAGCGCTAATCATTTTGAGAATGAAGTATTGAGCAACAACTCACGCCGGAAAATTCTTGTTCCCTTTGCTAATTCATCGATCAAACTGCTGCTTTCAGATATGGAGATCAAAGAGTTGACGGAACTTATTCAAGCTTTTCTGCACGATTCAGCCAATCCTGCAAAAGCTGCCCTTCAATTGACCGATTTAAAAAAGCTCAGCACCCTAAACCTGATTTTGCTCAATTGAAACGAACTCACGCTAGTCAACTTTAAGTGCTGCCAGCAATGACTTTCGCCCCATATCGGCTTAATGCACAATTTTGCCAAAAATGATGGCGCTGCTTTTTTATCTGCTTATATCTGCTTATTTTGTGCCGCTGTGTCGTAACCAAACAAGCCACAATCGATCTTAAGCTAATAGAAATGGATATGGAAGTAGTTTCGCAGTTTCAAGCCATTAACCTGGATGGTTTAAGTCAGGTTAGACTGATGGAGCGAACCGACCAAAAATTTGTGGTTCCGCTCAGGCAGCTCGCCAGCCTGCTGCTGGCAGTTGCGGAACACTATTACATTCTGGAGATTGATGGGGAACGGATGCTTGGCTACCAAACCCATTATTTCGATACCGAAAACGACCAGCTATACAAGAATCACCACAACGGAAAACTCAACCGCTACAAAGTTCGCAAGCGAACGTACCTCAACTCCCGGACAAGTTTTTTTGAAATCAAATTCAAAAATAACAAACGGAAAACATTCAAACGCCGAATTGAAACTGAACAAGACCAAACAACTTTGGATGTTGTGGAAAGAGCGTTCGTGCGTCAGCATTCACCAATTGATCCGGCAGATTTGCATTTCAAGTCGATGAACCAGTTCAGCCGGATTACGTTGGCCGACAAACAATTCACCGAGCGTTGCACAATCGATGTCAATTTACAATTCAAAAGCCAACACCAGGCCACCGGATTGGATGAACTGGCCATTATTGAAATCAAACAAAACAACCACGCCAGATCATCTATATTGAACCGGCATTTGAACGAGTCCGGTTTTCAGCCAACCGGTTTCAGCAAATACTGCATTGGCCGGGCGCTGGCCGAAAATGATCTGAAGCAAAATGCCTTCAAACCTAAATTAAAACGACTTAATAAACTAACTAATCCACTATGTTATCATCCGTACTATTAGCCTCGCAGCTATTTGACTGGCTTGAATCGATCCGATTTCTCGACATTAAACTGATCAATGTAGAAGACTTTATTGAGCTGCTGGTCCGATTTGCATTCAATGGAATCGTACTCGTACTCATCATTCGCTACCTCTATGCCAGAAACTCCAATCGAAAAGACTTCTTTTTCAGCTTCTTTGCGGTGGGAATCACAGTCTTTCTACTCTGTTTTTTGCTCGAAAGCGTGAAACTTGAACTGGGATTTGCCCTCGGACTTTTCGCCATCTTCGGCATTATTCGCTACCGAACCGATCCCATTCCCATCAAGGAAATGACCTACTTGTTTGTCGTCATCGGAATTTCGGTTATTAACGCCCTGGCCAACAAAAAAGTGAGTTATTCGGAGTTGGTCATTACAAATGCGATACTGGTTGGCGGACTTTATTTGCTTGAGCGAATTTTAAGGCTTCGGCAAGAATACGAACTGGAAATCAGGTACGAACGCATTGAAAATATTCACCGCATGAAAGAAGAGGAATTGATTACCGACCTGCGTCAGCGAACAGGAATTGAAATTAAGCGGTATGAAGTTACGCGAATTGACTTTCTGCGTGATGTTGCAAACATTACGATTTTTTTTGATCCCATTGAAAATCCACGCTATCAAATAAAGAAATGAATATGAAGCAACATAGCTTTATCCGCCTGGCTTCTACCTTAGCCTGTCTTGTAGTTTTAATCGTTGGCCCTTCAAGTGTTTGGGCGCAAGAGGAAACGGAGTGGAACACCTGGACCACCTTCGAGGTAAAAAAAGATATCACTGACCGTTTGAGTGCCTATCTGGCGCCGCAAATCAGGTTTGCCGAACAGTTTGAAGTGGATGAATATTTCATTCAGACTGGCGTAGAGTACGATCTTTTTGATTTCCTGGAAGTCGGTGGCAATTATCGATACCTGATCAATGAACGTGCGACCAAGTCGACCGAATACTTTCATCGCGTGGCACTCGATTTGGTTGGAAAGCATGACATCGACCGCTTTGGATTGCAATTGCGGACCCGCTACACCAACTATGATGAATTGGACAACGACGAAGGTTTTAATGATGCCACCATGCGGTATCGTCTAAAAACCGATTACGATCTTCCAAATTCAAAATTCAAACCTGCTGTTGGTGTAGAACTCTTTCACGAGCTTCAGGATAAGGAAATCAATAAAATCAGGTATATGGCCGAACTGTCTTACAAAATCAATAAGGTTCACGACATCACAATCGGCTATCTACTCCATGATTACATGAACGAAGATCGTCGGGCAAACATCCTTACGCTGGAGTATCAAATTGATTTTTAACTGATTCAGGCATGCTTAAACCACAAAACTAAGGAGCAACACAAAGGTAAAACCAACGACCGAAATAATCGTTTCCATAATGGTCCACGATCGCAAAGTTTCCTTTTCGTTCATGCCCAGGTATTTTCCAACCAGCCAAAAGCCACTGTCGTTTACGTGTGACAGAATGGTTGATCCGGCCGCAATGGCCAACACAATGAGTGCTTTGTCAATTTGAGTCAGGTCGAATATGGTAATCAACGGAGCCATAATTCCGGCAGCGGTAATCATTGAAACTGTAGCTGAGCCTTGAATGACGCGGACAACAACAGCAATGAGATAAGCCAGTACAATGGGCGGCATGGCTGATTCGGCCAACCGTTCGGCCAACATGGCACCAACCCCGCTATCGATCAAAATTTGCTTAAACACGCCTCCCGCGCCCGTCACCAAAATTATTAATCCGGCGGGCCCCAACGCTTTGTTCGACAGCTTCATAATTTGTTCTTTGTTGAAGCCTCGTCTAATTCCGAGTACATACATGGCCAGCAAGGTGGAAATGATGAGGGCAGTAAACGGATGCCCCAACAAACCAATGGATTGATAAACCACCTCATTTTGCAGAAAACCATTGTCATATAGCACTTCAGCAACCGAATTGCAAACAATCAGCAACAACGGCAACGCAATAATCAGAATGATAGTTCGAAACGAAGGCAATCCCTCCTGCACAGGCCCAGGCTCTTTTTCAGCAAAATAATCGGGTACCGCAATGTGTATTTTTTGGCTGATGTACTTACCGAAAATTGGCCCGGCGATAATAGCGGTCGGCAGCCCAACGATAAATCCCATGATGATGATCCACCCCAACTGCACATCCAGGATTTCGGCCACGGCCACCGGCCCGGGAGTTGGTGGAATGAAGGCGTGGGTAACCGCCAGCCCGGCCAGCAAGGGAATCGCATAATAAAGAATGGAACGCTTGGCTTGTTTGGTGAGCTCGTAAATAATGGGAATCAGGATAATAAAGCCAACATCCAGAAAAACCGGAATGGCGACAATAAAACCAGTGAGTACCAAGGCCCACGAGGCCCGCTTTTCGCCAAAATGCTTCAGCAAATACTTTGCAATCGACTCTGCTCCGCCCGATGCTTCTAACATTTGGCCAAAAATAGCGCCCAGACCAACCACTGTGGCTACAAACCCCAGCGTATTGCCCATGCCATCCTGCATGCTTTTGATGATTCCGGTAAAGTCCATTCCGGTGACAATGCCGACAACGATACTCACAATCAGCAAGGAAATAAAAGCGTGTATTTTCAGTTTCAACACCAAAAACAGCAACAGAAGAATGGCAAAAGCAATTCCGACAAGGAGCAGTATTTCATTCATGGTTTTGTGGTTTGTTCGGTTTGTATTTTGTGTCTCAAGCAGTTTCTAACCAGTGATCCGGCCGTCCATATCATTTCCTGTTTCTGGCTTCAGCGGAAAGCGCACCGGTGCATTGTCGCGATTGGAGCGGTAAATCGCCGTAAAAAGCTCCACGGTTTTCCGTCCTTCTTCGCCTGTAACCAGCGGCTGACGACCGTCAACCAGAGCTTTCAAAAAATCATCAATCTGCAATCCAATATAATAGGAAGCCGCATCAATCCGGTTAAAAAATGCGCTGTCATCTTTTTTCCAGTTTTCAAGGAGCGATTCCTCACCCGGCACCGTCCAAATGTCATTCACTGGCGGCTCCAGCACCGACGACTGTCCGGCAATAAACATGGCTCCGCCTTCGGCTTGTGCACCCACCGATGCGCCGTTTCGTCCGTGAATATGGATTTTGCCATAAATGCCCGGTTTCTGCGAATTGCTCAAAATGATATTTCCAACAGCTCCTCCTTTAAACTGAACCACGGCCACAGCCGTATCTTCCACCTCAATGTAGGGATGGTTCAAGTTTCGGATCACGGCATAAACCTGCTCAATATCGCCCATCAGCCATTGAAAAAGATCCAACTGGTGCGGTGCCTGGTTAACCAATACCCCACCCCCTTCGGTTTCCCACTTACCGCGCCAGGGGTCGCTGCTGTAATAGGCTTCATCGCGCCATCCCAACATGATGATGTGTCCAAGCGCCGGCTGCCCGATCTTCCCGTCATCAATCGCTTTTCGCATGCGCTGCACCGGTTCATAAAACCGTCGCTGACTAATCACACCAAGTGTCACCCGGTTTTCTTTAGCGGCCTCCAGCATCGCATCACAATCTTCCAAAGTGCTGGCCATCGGTTTTTCAATCAGGCAATGCACACCGAGCCTGGCTGCTGTCACAACCGGATCACGGTGATACGGATGCGGTGTGCAGACCAACAATGCCTCCACTTTTTCGTGCTTAATCATTTGTTCCAGATCGCCATAGGCTTTCACTCCATATTGGCTGGCAAACGCCTCAGCTTTGGAGAGCGTACGGCCACATACGGCCACAAAGTCGGAGTTCGAAGATTCAACCAGCCCTTGGGCATGCAAGTGGGCCACTTTGCCCGGCCCTACAATGGCTGTCCGTATTTTCTTCTGTTTTGGTTTCAAATTTCTTTTTTTAGTTCGAAGTTCATTTTTCGGGAAATTTTGAGTTTCGGGTATTTTCTCAACCTCACACCTTCACACAGTCCCGTCATGGTTTCAGAATCACCTTCACCAAACCTTTTTCCTTGTTATAAAGCCGGTTAAACCAATCAGCACCTTCGGCCAAGGGAGCTTCGGCGCTCACCAAGGCATTCACATCAACTTTTCCGTCGGCAATCAAATCCAGCACGGCCGGATATTCGCCGCAAATGGCGCAACTTCCCTGCACCTTGATCTGCCGGGTCACCACCGACTGCAGTGGGAAATCAATTTTCGGCGACAAATTGCCCAATAAAGTCACTGTTCCGCCCTTGCGAACACTGGCAACAGCCAACTGTACAGTTTCCGAAACACCAACTGCTTCGTATGCCTGATCTGCTCCGCGGCCATTGGTCAATTCCAGAATTTGCTGATCCAAGCCTGGCAATTGGCTATTAAAACAGTGAGTAGCTCCCAGCCTGGCAGCTAATGTCAACTTATCCTCATCCAAATCGATCGCCATGATTTTCCCGCATCCCGCCACTTTCAGCAACTGGATGACAAACAAGCCGATCATGCCGGCACCAACCACCACAACAGCATCGTTCACCTCTGGCTTTCCCAGCGAAAGGGCATGTAAAGCCACGGCCACCGGTTCAACCATGGCCGCTTGGGTGAAAGTTACGTTTTCAGGAATTCGGTATAGAATGTGCTGCGGAACGGCCACAAATTCGGCAAAGGCTCCATGCCTACGGTAATCATCGCAGGAAACCCCCAGCACCACCCGATTGTCACTCAGGTTGTACAACCCTTGGCGGGTGTACCAATCATCCAGCTGGTAAATGGTTGAATCGAAGGTCACCCGGTCGCCAACTTGCCAATTTTGAACGGAACTTCCTACGGCGGTGATTTCGCCGGACGCTTCGTGCCCCATAATGAGCGGCGGCTGACGTCGTCCCGTACTTCCATCCATGCCATGCACATCGCTGCCACAAATACCCACCGACTTCACCTTCACCAAAACTTCATTCGGCTCAACCTCAGGCTTTTCAACTTCCTTAAATTCAAACTGGTTGTATTTTTCAAGAACAAGTGCCTTCATCAATTTCGTTTGTTTAGGATTTTAAAGATAGGAAATGATTGCTAAACCTCTTTTACAAATAAGCCACCTCTTTGAAATGATAAGTGTGAATCGGGCCATCCCGTTCTTCTATTTTCAGCTGGCCAATTTCATTCACCCCAATGATTTTTCCGGTGTAGTGGTGCTTGTCATCTTTAAAAGGATGCCATTCTTCAAGTCGGTAAAGTTTTTGCTGAAATTCGATATCCAGCTCGTCGAAGTGTTCGGCAACCAACCGCTGATAGGATTGATCAAGTTGTTCGAGCAAACCGGTCAGCAGATCATCCAGGTCGTAATCAACACCGGTTAGCATTTTCAGCGAAACCGGATTGGGGGCATCAGACAAAAAACGGGTTTGGTTAATATTCAGTCCAACACCAATAATTGACTGGCTAATTCGTCCGTTCATGATGGCATTTTCAATCAACATCCCACAAATTTTTCGATCTGCCACGTAAATATCGTTGGGCCACTTTATTTTTACCCCTTCAGTAAACTGGCTTAAAAAGCTTTCTAGCCCCAAACACACGACTTTTGACAGCATGTACTGCCTTTGGATTTCGAGAAATGTAGGCTCCAAAAACACAGAAAAAGTCAGATTCTTTCCCGCTTCGCTTTCCCACCGGTTATTTAACTGTCCACGACCGGCTGTTTGATCGTATGCCAAAAAGACAGTTCCAGCTTCTATTTCATTATCACGCACTTGCCCGGTGGCATAGTTATTGGTACTTTCAGTGCGTTTAATTTTGATGATGGAATGACCGATATGTTGACACATGATTTGATGATTATTTTAAAACTGACAATAAAGCGACTTTATTAATTCTCAAGTGTTTATATTTATTCTAATTGATTCAGCACATATTGGCTGACAAAAAAAAACAATACTGATCGTTCCGTGTTATTTTAATCATGCTTTTTTCAGCAGTTTAACAGATCAAAACAAAATGAATTTTAATTCATGAACCGGCACAAAAACTTCATTGTTTTGTCCCCTTGTTTAAATCTAAAATAGCTGAGATAAACAATTGAACGATATGAACGAAAACCCATCAAAATAAGCGAAAAAATTTATCTTTGTAGTTCTAAAATGAATCTATGCATAAAACACCAACAGAAAAAGATAGTGAACAGCTGATTAATGCCATTCTGGAAGGAATTCAACGGATAAAGGGAATGGACATCATAAAAATCGACTTAACAAAAATTAATCATTCAGAATGTAATTATTTCATAATTTGTCACGGTAATTCAACCACCCAAGTGGATGCAATTGCGCGCTCGGTTGAAAAAACAGTTGAAGAGATGGTTGGAGAAACAGCCTGGCACAAAGACGGATACGAAAACTCGATCTGGATTCTTTTGGATTATGCTGATGTGATGGTACACGTCTTTCAACATGAAACCCGCAAATTTTATGACTTGGAGAACCTTTGGGCTGATGCAGCCATCGAAAAAATACAAACAGAAAATTAGACGAAATGGCAGAAAATAATAACAAGAATAAACAAAAACCAAACCTGGGAAATTTTGGAACCGGAGGGAAACCGCCCAAATTTAACCCGTACTGGATTTATGGAATTGTGATTGTCATCTTTCTCGCAATCCAATATTTTAGTTTTGGCGGCGGGCCGGTGAAAACCACCTGGAGCGAGGTGAAAAACACCATGCTTGCCAATCATGATATTGAACGCATTGTGGTTGTTAACCGCGACGAAGCCCAAGTGTATCTGAAAGAAGACAGCTACGACGACTATGCAGACAAACTCAACACAGGCTTTGGAGCGCCCTCCAAATTTGGGCCGCACTTCGTTTACACGATCGGTTCGGTAGAAACTTTTGAAGATAACCTGCAACAGGCACAAGCCAATTTTAACGATTCGGACAAAGTCCCTGTTGAATACAGCACCGTTCCCAATTATTTCGGCGACATTCTCAGCTGGGTACTTCCCTTCCTGATCATCATTGCCATTTGGTGGTGGATTTTCCGCCGCATGAGCAAAGGAGCTGGCGGCGGTGGCGGCGGTGGTAATATTTTCAATGTTGGAAAATCGCAAGCCAAAGTATTCGATAAGGATTCACGTGTGAGCACCACTTTTAAAGATGTGGCCGGCCTGGCCGAAGCCAAACAGGAAGTAGAAGAAGTCGTGTCGTTCTTGAAAAGCCCCGCAAAATACACCAAACTGGGTGGGAAAATTCCGAAAGGCGCCCTGCTTGTTGGCCCTCCCGGAACCGGAAAAACCCTGCTGGCCAAGGCTGTTGCCGGCGAAGCCAATGTGCCGTTTTTCTCCATGTCAGGTTCGGATTTTGTGGAGATGTTTGTCGGAGTTGGCGCGTCGCGTGTGCGCGACCTGTTCAAACAAGCCAAGGAAAAAGCCCCTTGTATTGTTTTTATCGATGAGATTGATGCCATTGGGCGTGCGCGGGGGCGAAACCCCAACATGGGATCGAATGACGAGCGTGAAAATACGCTGAACCAGTTGCTGACTGAGATGGATGGTTTTGACACCAACTCCGGTGTGATCATTCTGGCGGCCACCAACCGGGCCGACATGCTCGACCGCGCCCTGATGCGTGCCGGACGTTTCGATCGTCAGATTCATGTGGAGCTGCCGGACCTGAATGAGCGTGGTGAGATTTTTCAGGTTCACCTTCGCCCGATTAAACTTTCAAAGGACATTGACGCCAGCTTTCTGGCCAAACAAACTCCTGGATTTTCGGGTGCCGATATCGCCAACGTTTGTAACGAAGCCGCATTGATTGCTGCCCGTAAAGACAAGGACGAAGTAAGCCGACAGGATTTTCTGGATGCCGTTGACCGAATTATTGGCGGGCTGGAAAAGAAAAATAAAATCATTTCGAAAGACGAAAAACGCCGAATCGCCTATCATGAGGCCGGCCATGCCACCATTAGCTGGCTGCTTGAACATGCCCACCCGTTGGTGAAAGTAACAATCGTTCCGCGCGGAAAAGCGCTGGGCGCCGCCTGGTACCTTCCGGAAGAACGCTCGTTGACGACCAAGGAACAGCTGCTGGACGAAATGTGTTCTGCACTGGGTGGCCGCGCTGCCGAAGAAATCATCTTCGGAACCATATCATCAGGTGCCCAAAATGACCTGGAGAAAATTACCAAACAGGCCTATGCCATGATCAGTATTTTTGGAATGAGCCCCAAAGTTGGAAATGTCAGTTTCTACGATTCAACGGGCCAAAATGAATATGGCTTTACCAAACCGTACAGTGAAAAAACGGCTGAATTAATTGATGCAGAAGCCAAAGAGCTGATCGAGTCACAATATCAGCGGGCCCTTCAGGTACTTAAAGAACACAGCGAAGGCCACCGAAAATTGGGCGAGCGCCTGCTTGAAAAAGAAGTTATTTTTGGGGAAGACCTGGAAGAAATATTCGGTAAACGCCCCTGGGTTCGGGAAGAGCTGACGGCAGAACAGCAAACTGTAATCGCGCCCAAACCAGCAGAAGAAGCGAATCCGGCGACTTCGGCCTAATTCACGTCACCATGAGTTCATCCAAAGAAAAAATACTGAAGCGTTTAACGGAAGCACAGAAAAGTCGGGGCGGGCAAACCACGCCTCTCCCCGATTTTCAAGCTCCGATTTATCTGCCATTCGAAAGCGAAATAGCAGAAAGCTTCAAAACCAACCTCGAATTGATTGGCGGGCAGGTTTTTCGAGTGAAGGATATCAACGAGGCAGTTGCGGAGCTGAAAAAGCTAGCCGATGCTGAAAAGCTGACAAACATCGTGTGCCTGCACCCGGAATTGCAAACAGCTTTAAGCGGTGAACTGGAGTTTGCAAGTTCAATGGATGATCTGCAACATATCGGTGTTGGCATCACAACCTGCGAATTTCTGGTAGCCCATCTGGGATCAATATTGGTGAGCTCGGCCTCGGAAACGGGCCGAAGACTCCATGTTTTCCCTGAAATACATGTGGTTATCGCTCACAGCGGCCAACTTGTCAACTACCTGGATGATGCTTTGGAGCAATTGGAAAAAAAATATCCGGAACAGCTTCCAAGCATGATGACCAACATCACCGGGCCAAGCCGAACGGCTGATATCGAGAAAACATTGGTGATGGGAATGCACGGGCCCAAAAAATTATTTGTACTTTTAGCTGACGAACCGTTTTAAAAAGCCAAACTATGGAAAAAGATTTAGTCATTGTCTATTCCTCCGACCAGGACTACCAGGTGCAAATCGCCAAAGAATTACTGGATGAAAATGAAATCGAATCTTTCACACTGAATCAGCACGATTCAGTCATCCCAACGATTGGAGTCATTGAGCTTTACGTCAACAAAAAAGATCAGGAAAACGCTGAGAAAATCCTCAAAAAGCTCAAGAATTGAAAAACCTTTTTGTCAGAACGCTTACCGGAATAGCTTTCACAGGGGTTGTCATCGGTAGTCTTTTGCTCAGTAAATATACCTTTGGTGTACTTTTTCTGTTCGTCATGCTTGTGGGTCTGCACGAATTTTTCAACTTCTTTAAAAATGCTGAAATTTCGCCAAACAGATGGCTGGCAAAAGCAATTGCCGTCGTGTTTTTCATCACCTTTTTCCTGGTCGGATCGGGTGTACTTCCACAAATAAGCTACTACTGCTTGATCCCTATCTTTCTGCTGGTTTTTATTTGTGAACTGTACCGCAAAAAAAGGTTTCCTTTTGAAAATATGGCAGCTGGAATTTTGGGACTCATCTACATCGCCCTGCCACTAAGTATGATTAGTCTGATGGTGTTTACGCCAAAACACGAGTACGACCCCTCGCTTTTGTTTGCACTTTTTGCCTTGATCTGGACCTACGACTCAGGTGCGTATCTGTTCGGAATGACCTTTGGCCGACATCGCCTGTTTGAACGAATTTCACCTAAAAAATCATGGGAAGGAGCAGTCGGCGGAGCCTTGTCAGCAGTTGCTGCCTCCTGGGCGATTGCACACTTTTTCATGCCTTCCATTGCACTGCACCATTGGATTGTTCTTTCCATCATCACCGTTATTTCCGCCACTTTTGGCGATTTAACCGAATCGCTGTTCAAACGCCAATTCAACTTAAAAGACAGCAGCAACTTTCTTCCCGGCCATGGTGGAATCCTGGACCGCTTCGACAGTTTGTTTTTTGCGGTTCCGTCGGTTGTCCTGTATTTCAAGCTTTTTATCTGAACAACAGCCCGTGCGCGGTGATCAGCAGCATTCGGCAAAGGCAGATTTTGTCTAATTCCTGACAGTAAAAACCGTTCAATTTACGCCACTACAATTAATTTCTGTACTTTTGCCCTCACACATCCGAATGCCGGGTACTGATCCAAGAACCGAACATCGGATAAAAGATTTTGAAAACAAGATATCTTATAGCTATTTGACATGATAAAATTTCATCCTGCAGGAAAATCGATCATCCGAAACACGATTCTGATCGTGGTATTATTGAACCTGGTTGGTTGGCTGCTACTTTCCTGTGTTGTAATCGGATCGGCTATTTCAGCCGTTTCGCTCATCCTGTTGATTCTGGTTTTACAGTTCTTTCGTTACCCGCAACGACAGGTTGCAACAAACCACAAAAACATTATTGCCCCGGCCGATGGCACCATTTGCCTGATTGAAGAAACTACCGAAACCGATTATTTAAACACCGTTTGCAAGAAGGTTTCAATCTTTATGTCGCCGCTGAATGTGCACATCAACTGGGTTCCGGTTCCCGGAAAAGTAAGCTTCCTCGAACACCGAAAAGGAAAGTTTTACGCGGCCTTTAAAGACAAGTCGGCCGATGAAAATGAACGGACCTGCGTGGCTATTAAATTAAACGATGGCCGCGAAATCATGGCCAACCAGGTAGCCGGAGCCATGGCACGACGCATTCTCAATTTTTTGCAGCTTGGTCAACACGTTACACAAGACATGGAAATGGGCTTCATTCGCTTCGGCAGCCGGGTAGATTTATACCTTCCGCTGGATACCGATATCCAGGTCAAGCTGGGCGACAAAGTCACCGGATCACAAACCATTATTGGAAAACTTAGTTAAATGAGACGAGTCAGCGAATTGTTCTTTTGGGTGCCAAACTTCATCACCTCACTCAACCTGGCAGCAGGTAGTTTGGCCGTTTTTTTTGGTATTGAAGGTCAACTGGGATGGGCAGCAATCTTCATTCTGGCTGCTTCTGTGTTCGACTTCCTGGATGGACTGGCAGCCCGCTTACTGCGCAGCTATTCCGACATTGGCAAACAAATGGATTCGCTGGCCGACTTGGTTTCGTTTGGACTGGCGCCCGCAGCCATGCTCTTTACCATGCTCGAACTGGCGCTTTTTGGCACGAACCAACCCATTTTCGAAATCGAAGCCACCTTCATGCAATGGGTTTTTCTCTTTTCCGTCTTGCTGGTTCCCATCGCCGGGGCATTCCGCCTGGCCAAATTCAACCTGGATACCCGCCAAACCGAAAGCTTTCTGGGCTTGCCCATTCCGGCCAATGCCATTTTTTACGCCTCTTTGGGACTCATTCTTGAGCTGGGCACCAATTCGGTCGTCACAAACATCATCCTCAACCGCTTTAACCTGCTAACAGCCGTGGCCCTGCTGTGCGCCCTGATGATTTCAGAATTGCCCATGTTTTCGCTTAAGTTCAAAGGCCTGAAATGGCAGGGAAACCAGATTCGATACATCTTCGTAGCCATTTGCGCCCTGCTGCTGGCCACCCTGCAAATTTACGCCCTGCCACTGTTTATTGTCGGCTATATTTTAATTGCCCTGGTGCAGAAGCTGGTGGACTAACATACCGCAAAGGCATTATTGAACGCATTTTCAACCAGAAATTTTTGCAGGTATTCCAGTGAAAGCGTACACGCTATTATCCCAATCGACTTTTATCCGCCCATCATTTCCGTGCTGAAAGGATTGAATAGAACTTTTTTTGCCACACCAACATTCTTTCAAAAAACTACATTCATAATTGTTATCCTTTTAATAAAATTCTTTAAATTCGAACGAATGTTTTGTTCAGGAAGATAGACAAGTAGATGGCGCCGTGCATCAGCGGATTATAGGAACCCCTGCCGAGACACTCATCCAGCACCAGCACGACAAAAACAGGCAAAAAAAATAAATACCCGCGATGAGGAACGGGCCACCCGCCCTGAGGAGTACGAAAAACATGTTGAGGAACATATAAAGCACCATGAGGAACGTTTAAAGCACACTGAGGAATCCAAAAAGTAGCTTGAGGAACATAGAAAGCACGCTGAGGAGTATAGAAAGTAGCTTGAGGAGGAAACCAAGCACGTTGAGAAACAGAATTTTGATGGGGAGAAATGCAATACGCATGCCGGGAAGCAGGAAACAAACGGTTTTTGATTGGAAAATTACTTACTAATTTTTAATCTCAATAAAATCTGAACAGATGGCATTCAAAAAAAGAACCACCGAAGCCGCGGCGTTGGAGCAATACCGGGTTTCATTAGAAAACGTTAAAACGCAACCGACCATTTCCTCTACAATGACGGAATATGGGTATACCCCCGAAGTCATTGGTGTAGGCGAGAATCTCTTTGCAAACACCCTGCTGGTTTACAACTCGAATAAAACCGAGGATGACGAAACTTCTGCCGCCAAAGCAGTTTTTAAAGGAAAGCTAAACCTACTGACCAGCCTGTATCGGGCCCACCGGAAGAAAGCCAAAGTCGTTTTCCGAAACGATCCGGTAACCCTTAATCTCCTTGGCATTGGTGGTAGCCAGCCAGATTCATACGTAAATCGGATGGGAATGATGAAAAAGTTCTATGCCGAAATTTCGAGCAATGAAGAGCTGCGAACCAAGATCATCCGCCTAAAAGTTGCTGAAGAAGAATTCGGCCAGGCATCAAGCCTGATTGTTGAGACCGAAACGGCTCGTGCTGATTACCTTCGGGAAATTGGGGAGTCGGAAGATATGACCAAGCAAAAAGATACCGCCTTTGCCGAACTGGACGACTGGATGAGCGAATTTTATGCCGTGGCTAAAATTGCACTCGAAGATCATCCGCAATTGTTGGAAGCGCTCGGCTTATCCATAAGAAGTTAATAAAGGAATAAAAAAAACGATCCGGCCTCAGTCAGGCTGGATCTTTTTTAGTCACCTACCAGAGTGGTCCCCCCCTTTTGCAGTCCTTCGATATTGGTAATCCGAACCTGGTGCACGCCTTTGCTAATCGCATTGAAACTGTTATCCAGCTTAGGGATCATCCCCGTATGAATGGCGCCCGATACCTGCAAAGCTTTAAATCCGGCATGGTTCAGCGACTGGATCACCGAGTAATCATCATCCGCATTTTCGAGCACTCCAGGCTTTTCGAAACAATACACCAGTTCCACTTCAAAATAACGACTAAAACCAATGGCAGCCTCTGCCGCAATGGTGTCGGCATTGGTGTTCAGCAGTTGGCCTTTTTTATCGTGTGTCAACGGTGCCAGCACCGGCACCACATTTTTTTCGACCAAAAGCTTCAGCTCATCCACATGCACGGCAACCACATCGCCCACAAAGCCATAATCGATGTCTTTCACCGGACGTTTTACCGCCTGCATGTAGTTCAAATCGGCACCGGTAAGACCAATGGCGTTGATGCCGCTGGCCTGCAATTGTGCCACGATGTTTTTGTTGACCAATCCGCCATATACCATGGTCACCACTTCGAGCATGGCCTGATCAGTAATGCGGCGTCCGTCTACCATCTTGGTTTCAATGCCGAGTCGTTCGGCCATGGCCGTTGCCGAGCGGCCACCACCATGCACCAGCACCTTTAGTCCTTCCAATTGAGAAAACTGATTCAACAAGTCTTGCAGTGAATCGCTTTCCTCAACAACTTTTCCGCCAACTTTAACCAGGGTGAGTTTTTGCATATCGTTTTAAATATCGAACAAAAAATAAGGAATAAGAAATCCAGAAGTCTCCGCCCTTCAATTTTTACATTTCTTATTTCTTGTTCGGTGTTTCTTATTTTTTTGATTGTTAGTCATCCTGAACTTATTTCAAAACCTCTATCGAAAAGCAGATCCCGATCCGGCAGTTGCCGGACGGGATGACACTTTTTCAAAGGGTTTGCTATTTCATTTGATCCAACATCATCTTCAGCACGGCCTGTGCCGAGAACAGCCGGTTTTCTGCTTCAGGAACGACAATTGAATTGGGGCCGTCGATCACCGAGTCGCTCACAATCATGTTCCGGCGCACCGGCAGGCAATGCATAAATTTGGCGTTGTTGGTGACTGCCATTTGCCGGTCGGATACGGTCCAGCTGCGATCTTTCGACAGCACCTGGCCATAGTCGCTGTATGATGCCCAGCTTTTTGCATAGATGAAATCGGCGCCCTCAAAAGCCTTCATCTGGTCGTATTCGGGTTTGAGATCACCCATAAACTCCGGTGCCAGTTCGTAGCCTTCCGGATGTGTGACAACCAATTCGTAATCGGTTTGCCGCATCCACTCGACAAACGAGTTGGGTACGGCCTGTGGCAAAGCGCGTGGGTGCGGCGCCCAAGTCATCACCACTTTGGGACGAGCCTTGGTTTTGTGTTCTTCAATGGTCAGGTGATCAGCGAACGACTGCAGCGGATGGCGGGTGGCGGCTTCCATACTTACCACGGGTACGCCGGCGTAATCAACAAACTGCTGGATGATCTTTTCCTGATAATCGTCTTCGCGGTTTTCAAACTTCGCGAACGACCGCACCCCAATGATGTCGCAATACTTGCCAATCACCGGCACCGCCTCGCGAATATGCTCCGGCTTATCGCCATCCATGATCACGCCCAGCTCGGTCTCCAACTTCCAACCGCCTTCGTTAATGTCAAAAACAATCACATTCATTCCCAGGTTAATGCCCGCTTTTTGGGTGCTTAGCCGCGTACGCAGGCTCGAGTTGAAGAAAACCAACAACAGCGTTTTGTTTTTTCCAAGAGACTGAAACTGATAAGGATCCTTTTTTAGTTGAAGGGCGAGTTTCAACGCCTCATCCAGGTTATCCAGGTCGTGTACTGATGTAAAGTGTTTCATAGTTAGATTAAATTCCAAGTTTTAAATTCTAAATTCCAAGTATTGAATACTACAACTGAGCCCCGTCATCCCGTCCGGCAACTGCCGGATCGGGATCTCTGTCATAAAGGAAAAGGCAATAAAAAAATACAGCTTCTGAAACAAGTTCAGAATGACTTGCGCTACGCCAGTCTACTTCGGTCTGACCTGCCCATTCCCATCAATCAGGTATTTGTAGCTGGTGAGCTCTTCCAATGCCATCGGGCCCCGGGCGTGCAGTTTTTGGGTTGAAATTCCAATCTCAGCTCCCAGTCCAAACTGTGCGCCATCGGTAAATGCTGTTGACACGTTACAATAAACCGACGAAGCATCGACCATCTTTCTAAATAAATCCAGCCGCTCCTCGTTTTCCGAAATGATGGCTTCGCTGTGTTTTGAGCTGTAAGCAGCAATGTGATCCAGCGCATCGATGAAACTAGGAACCGTTTTCACCGACATGCGATAGCCTAAAAACTCGGTTCCAAAAGATTCTTCGGTGGCTCGCTCCAGCAATGCCGACGGGTAATGGCCATTCAGGGCAGCATAGGCTTTTTCGTCAGCATAAATGACCACCTTACTGTCAGGCAAATTGGCGCACAGCTGCGGCAAATCAGCCAAACGGCTTTCGTGCAGCACCAGACAGTCCAGGGCATTGCAAACACTGGGGCGACGGGTTTTGGCATTCTCCACAATCGCCTGTCCCTTATCGGCATCGCCATACTCATCGAAATAGGTGTGGCAAATTCCGGCTCCGGTTTCAATGACTGGAATGCTGGCATTTTCGCGCACATAGTCGATCAATCCTTGCGAACCGCGTGGAATCAGCAGATCGACATAGCCGCGCGCATTCAGAATCTCCGCTGTAGCAGCACGATCGGCTGGTAAGAGCGTGAGTATATTGTGGTCAACACTGTGCTTTTCCAACACCGAGTGAATGACTTTAACAATGGCCGTATTTGAATCAATGGCATCGCTTCCGCCTTTTAAAACACAGGCATTACCCGATTTCAGACACAGGGAAAACACATCGAAGGTGACATTTGGCCGGGCTTCATAAATAATTCCAATCACCCCAAAAGCTACCGAAACTTTTCGAATACGCATGCCATTGGGGCGGGTGGTTTCACTCAAAATCCGGCCCAAAGGCGAAGGTAAAGACGCGACATTACGGATATCAGAAGCAATTCCTTCGATCCTTTCCGGGCTTAGTTTCAAGCGATCAAACTTGGGATCGGCCGGGTCCATCCGGCTCAAATCCTTTTGGTTTTCAACCAATACGGCTTCGGTATGTTCCAAAGCAGCATCGGCAAGATCATTCAAAATCGCGTTGATTTTGTCTTCGCTCAGCAAAGCCATACTTCTGCTGGCTTTCAATGTCAATTCCAATTGTTTTTTTACCTCCATGGTTCCTACCGTTAAATTATTAAAAGTCCCCTTCCCTGGGGGAGGAAGGGGACAAACTCAGAATATTTTGACTATTGAAGTCAACAAAAAGGGGGTTGTTATAGAAAAGGGTATAAATAACTATCCTGAGCTTTTATCATTCATTTTTTAATCTTCACTTAAATATAAATAGTCGTAATGCACCACTGGCCTTTGTTTGGGTGAGTCGCCCTCGGCCTTGACTTTATCAGCCGAATACTGCGATTTACCCCAGCCCACCAGCCGGCCTTTTTCATCAATAATTTTCACAATGTCGCCGCGCTTAAACAGCCCTCGCACCTCGGTTACTCCAATGGGTAACAAACTGGTGGCCTTGGTGGAAAACAGCGCTTCTTTGGCTCCTTGGTTAATGATTAACTCACCTTTGGCAAAACTGTGCGAGTACGCAATCCACTTTTTGACGTTCGACGACTTCCGCTTTTCCGCTTTAAAGTAGGTGTGCGCCACCCGACGATCCTTGCTCAAAATATCGGTCAGCACTTCATCGCGCAAACCATTGGCAATGTGAACCGAAATGCCCTCCTTCGCCACTTTTCGGGCAATGGAACTCTTTGTGAGCATCCCGCCCCGGCCAAAACCCGACTTCTGCGGCAAAATCTTGTCCATCCAGTCGCGATCTTTCAGATGAATCTCCTCAATGATCCTGGACCCGGGCAAGTTTGGGTCACCATCGAAAATCCCGTCGATGTTACTGAGGATAATCAGCGCATCCGAATTTTGCATCGAAGCAATCAGGCCCGACAGCTCGTCGTTGTCGGTAAACATCAGCTCGCTCACCGAAATGGTGTCGTTCTCATTGACAATCGGCACGACTCCATTCTCAAGTAAAGTGGTGAAGCAGTTCTTCATGTTCAGGTAATGATTGCGCTCGCCAAAATTATCTTTGGTGGTCAGCACCTGGGCACAGGTAATGCCATGTTCATTGAAAAACCCAGCGTACTGATTGATCATTTTCACCTGACCAATAGCCGACCACAACTGCCGCGATGACACCGTATCCAGCTTTTTGGTTAGTTTTACTTCGCTTCGTCCGGCAGCAACCGCTCCCGACGATACCAGGATCACTTCAACCCCACGCTTGTACAGGCTGGCAATCTGGTCGACCAAATGCTCCATTCGGGCAACATTCAATGTCCCATCAGACTTAGTTAGAACGTTACTACCTACTTTTATGGTAATCTTTTTATAGTTGAAACTCATGTTTCCTTTTTCTAGCCACGCTCAATTTTGTTGAACGAGGCAATCAAACCCTGAATAACCGAGGAGCTGAATCCCTTATGCTCCATCTCATTAATCCCCGTAATGGTGATTCCCCTCGGCGTGGTGACTTTGTCAATCTCCCGCTCCGGATGATGTCCGGTGTTCATAATCAGCTGTACGGCACCCTTGACCGTTTGCGCAGTAATAAACTGGGCCATTTCAGCGCCAAAGCCCATCTCAACCCCACCCTGCATGGCCGCACGCACATAACGCAACGCAAAGGCAGTTCCGCACGATGCCAGTACGGTTGCCGCAGCCATCAATTCTTCCTGAATCACCACCGTTTTTCCCAACTGGTCAAACAGCGTTTGTACGGTTTCCAGATGGGCATCAGCCTGGCCATTGCCCGAAATGCAGGTCATCGACTCCTGCAAAGAAATGGCCGTATTGGGCATCACCCGAAAGATGATGGATTCGTTGCCAATCAGCTTGGCCAAATCACTCAACGACACGCCGGCAGCAATGGAAACGATGATTTTATCCAAAGTCAACGCCGGTTTTATTTGGTCAATCACTTTTTCAACATGATACGGTTTTACCGCCAAAATCACCAAATCGGCTGTTTTTGCCGCTTCCAGGTTATCCTGAAAGGTGTTCACTCCTTTGGCTTGGAATCCTTCCAGAACATTTTTTCGGGGATCAGCAATGGTAATGGCCGAAGGTTCAATGTAACCCGATTTCAGCAGGCCATTGACAATGGCTCCGCCCATGTTCCCTGCTCCTATGATGGTGATCTTTCCAACTTTCATTTTTAGTCTATTTCGTTTGAATGAACATGCAATTCACTCAGTACTTTTTCAAATTTTTCGATAAAATAAGCAGCCTGCTCCATGGTTAGCGACAATGGAGGCAGCAAACGAATAATATGTGCCCCGGACACTCCGGTAAATATTTTTCCCTCAAACAACAGCTTTTGGCGAATGGGCTTCACTTCTTCGTCGAACTCAATGCCGATCATGAGTCCTTTTCCCCGTACATCTTTAACACCGCTGATCCGAGAGAGTTCTTGCAGTAGAAAATTTCCTACTTTTTCAGCATTAGTAACCAGATTTTCCTGTTTCATGATTTCCAGCACCGCAATTCCAGCAGCACAAGCCAGGTAGTTGCCACCAAAAGTGGTTCCGAGCATCCCGTGCCAGGGCTTCAGTTGCGGACTGATCAAGACGCCACCAATTGGAAAACCATTGCCCATTCCCTTGGCCATGGTAATCATGTCGGGCTGAACTTTGGTATATTGAAAAGCAAAAAACTTACCACTACGCCCGTAGCCCGACTGAATTTCATCCAAAATGAGCAGAGCACCATGTTGTTTGCACAATACACTCAATTGTTCCAGAAAATCCGGATTCGGAACATGAATGCCGCCAATTCCCTGGATGCCTTCAATAATCACGGCAGCAATATCGTCGGCCTGCAGTTGCTTTTCGACAGCTTCAATGTTGTTGAACGGCAGAATCACCGCATTGTCAGTTTCATTAACCGGCGCAATAATTTTTGGATTGTCGGTTACCGCAACCACCGCCGAGGTGCGGCCGTGGAAGCCTTTTTTGAAGCTGATGACTCTTTTTCGACCCGTAGCAAACGAAGCCAGCTTAAGTGCATTTTCATTGGCTTCAGCACCAGAGTTGCACAAAAACAACTGGTAATCGTCCAACCCGGAAAGTTGCCCCAGTTTGTCGGCCAACTCCTGCTGCTGCGGAATCTTTACCGAATTGCTGTAAAAACCAATCCGCTGCAACTGTTCGCCAATTTTACTAACATAAACCGGATGACTATGCCCCACCGAAATCACCGCATGACCACCATATAAATCAAGGTAACGGTTTCCGGCATCGTCCCATACGTAGCATCCTTCGGCTTTCACCGGAGTAATGTCAAACAATGGATATACGTCGAATAATTTCATGTTCAAATTCCAAGTTTCAAATTCCAAATTCCAGGCATGTCAGCTTGTCGCTAACAGCTTGTGGCTTGAGGCTCCTAAAAAGCCACCGCCTTTAAATTCAATCCTACTTTTTCGTTCAGGCCAAACATCAGGTTCATGTTTTGTACGGCCTGTCCCGAAGCGCCTTTCAGCAGGTTGTCCGTCACGCTCAAAATCAACAATTTGCTGCCGTGCTTTTCCAAATAAAGAACGGCCTTATTGGTGTTCACCACCTGTTTCACATCCGGGTTCTCGCTGGTCACAAAAACAAACGGATGGCTGGCATAATAATCTTCATAAAGCTTAACCGCTTCCTCAGCCGTTCCTTCAAAATCAGTATAAACCGAAGCAAAGATCCCGCGGGTGTGGTTTCCGCGAACCGGGACAAAATTGACATCAAAGTCAAACGAATTTTGCAGCTGCTGAAAGCTTTGACGAATTTCGCCCAAGTGCTGGTGCTGAAAAGCTTTGTAAACCGACACATTGCTGTTTCGCCAGCTAAAGTGCGAGGTTTTGCTTGGCGCCTGTCCTGCTCCGGTCGAACCGGTGATGGCATGCACATGCAATTCGTTTTTCAGCAAGCCGGCAGCAGCCAGCGGCAACACCGCCAGTTGAATTCCCGTAGCGAAGCAGCCCGGATTGGCAATTCGCTTCGATGCACGAATCAGTTCGCGGTTGATTTCGGGCAAGCCATAAACAAAGTCATTTCCTTCGGCTTTCAAACGGAAATCATGACTGAGGTCGATGATTTTAACCGACGCAGGAATACTTGTACTTTCAATAAATTCCTTTGATTTTCCGTGGCCCATGCACAAAAACAAAACATCGGCCTTGGTCAAATCCGGATCAGCCTCAAATGTCAAGCTTGTTTCGCCAACCAAATCGCGATGAACAGCATCGACCAAATTGCCCGCATTGCTGCTGCTCTGCACAAAGGCAATGGCTGCTTCGGGATGGTTCAGCAAAATGCGAATCAACTCACCAGCGGTATATCCTGCTCCTCCTATTATTCCAACTTGAATCATGAACGTTCTCCGAATTAATATTTTTTATTGACTGAATTGTAAATCTTCAGTGATGTTCCCAAAATCTTGGTGAAGCCTTTGACATCTTCGCTGGTCCAGGCTTTGTTCATTTCGCCGTACTCGCCAAAGTCCGATTTCATCAAGTCGTTATCGGACTCAATACCGACCAAAACATAGTGGTACGGTTTCAGCTTGATAATGACTTTCCCTGTCACAGTTTCCTGCGTATTTTCGAGGAATTTTTCGATGTCGCGCATCACCGGATCAAGATAAAGCGCTTCATGCAAAAACATGCCATACCAGTTGGCCAATTGCTCTTTCCAGTACATTTGCCATTTGGTCAAGGTATGTTTCTCAAGCATTTGGTGTGCTTTTATAATCAGCATAGGGGCAGCAGCCTCAAAACCTACCCGGCCTTTGATTCCGATAATCGTATCGCCAATATGCATGTCGCGGCCAATGGCAAAAGGAGCAGCCAGATCTTCCAACGCTCGAATGGCGTCAACCGTATTAAAGTATTTTTTACCGTCAACACCTTTCAGCTCACCTTCAACAAAATCAAGCGAGATCTCTTTTTCTCCTTTTTCCTTCAACTGTGACGGATAAGCTTCCTCGGGCAGTGTTTTTTCAGAGGTCAGTGTTTCCTTTCCGCCAATGCTCGTTCCCCACAGGCCTTTGTTGATCGAATAGGCCATCTTTGACCAATCGGCTTCAACGCCATGTTCTTTCAAGTAGTCAATTTCTGCCTGGCGGCTAAGCTGCAAATCGCGGGTTGGCGTTAAAATCTTGATGTCGGGTGCCAGCACTTCAAAAGTGAGGTCGAAACGAACCTGGTCGTTTCCGGCACCAGTACTACCGTGCGCCACGTATTTGGCTCCAATTTTTTTGGCATATTCAATGATGGCAATGGCCTGAAAAACCCGTTCCGAACTAACCGAAATCGGGTAAGTATTGTTTCGAAGGACGTTGCCATATACCATGTAACGAATACACTTATTGTAATAAGTATCGGTTACATCCAGCGTGACATGCTTGGCTGATCCGAGTTCATAGGCACGCTTTTCGATATCGTCCAACTCTTCGGCACCAAAGCCACCCGTATTCGCAATTGCCGTGTAAACTTCCAGGTTTTTTTCTACTGACAAATACTTGGCGCAAAAGGACGTATCTAAACCTCCGCTGTATGCTAATACGACTTTTTCTTTCATGTTTATTCGTTTTATAAAAAGTGATGACACCAGTTCAGCATTTCTACTGAAAACTTACAACTTTACTAACCTTATTATTTCCCCGCCGCTGCAATGCTCATGAACCGGGTTAACGATTCAATACAGCTTTGGGATCATTTGAAGAAAATTAATCCTGCAATGATTGCCGAACAGTGCCATCACTCATATGTTGTACAATTTTTTTAAACAGATTCATCCCCGAACCTTTACCGTTCGAATGAGACTTTGGTTTCAATTTTCCGATCATTTCCGACAAGGAAATTCGCTTTGGTTTCTCTTCTTTCTTTTCCTCTTTTTTTTCTTTCTTTTCTTCCCATGCCGGATCAAACAGCATTCCAGTGCATAAACATTTTGAGCGCCCTGTGCGCGTAAGAATATCATAGTTCACACAACTTTTGCAGCCTTTCCAAAAATCTTCGTCATCCGTCAGTTCTGAAAAAGTAACGGGCCGGTAACCCAGTTCGTGGTTGATTTTCATGACAGCCAGCCCGGTGGTCAAGCCAAAAATTTTGGCTTTGGGAAATTTGGTTCGCGACAATTCAAACGCTTTCCGTTTGATTTCGCGCGCCAAGCCAATTCCACGGTAGTCGCGAACGACAATCAAACCCGAGTTAGCCACAAAACGATTGTGTCCCCACGATTCGATGTAACAAAACCCGGCAAACGTGTCGCCATCCAAAGCAATGATCGCTTTACCTTCAGTAATTTTGTTGGTAATATATTCGTCCGACCGGCGGGCAATACCTGTTCCCCGCTCTTTCGAAGCCAAATCAATGCTATCATTTATCTCAGTAACATAATTCAAATGGGAAACATTTGCCGCTGTTACTTTTATATCTTTAATGTTTTTCATTGAGTCAATTCAACTATCCAATTTTATCTTCCAATTTTGGCATCACCAAAATCAGACTATTAATTAAATCACTGGGAGTAATGCCCTCTCGCATCACCAACAAAATGGTATCATCCCCCGCAATACTTCCAATAATTTCATAAGGGTCGGCATTGTCCAACACCGCAGCTAAACTGCTGGCATAGCCCGGTCGCGTTCTTAATACGGCCAAGTTGCCCGAGAATTGCAAATCACGAAATCCGTCAACCAAAAAATTAACGCGGGTATTTTCCCGCTGTGGCTCCACACTCACGCCTTCAGGAATAACATAAACGTAACCCTTGTTGGCGTGCGGTACTTTGGCTACTTTCAGGATTTTCAAATCGCGCGACAAAGTGGCTTGCGTCAAATCAAATCCCTCCTCTTTCAACTGGCCAAGCAACTCTTCCTGGCTGCTCACCTCTTTTGAAGTGATGATTCTTTTGATAGCCAACTGTCTCTTCGTGCGATTTTTCATTTTGTATATATATGCAATACTTCTGCAAAAATATGCATTTTTTATCGAATTCAAATTTTTATTCCGGATTTATTTCTATTTTTGTAGCCGAATCGTAGACATGAAAACATTTTGACATGCTGGACGTTTTCGAAGTATTAGAAATATGACGGTGAAGAAAAGACATTATTTACAAGAAATAAGCACAATGCGTTTGCCCTACTTTCAGTAGCCAGACGCATTTTTTTTAATCTATAAGCGATTATTACAATGACACAGGCAAAAAAAGTCAGTTTGGTTTTAGAAGATGGGACCAGGTTCGAAGGAAAGTCGTTCGGATATGACCACTCCATTGCGGGAGAAGTGGTTTTTTATACGGCCATGACCGGCTATCCGGAAAGTTTAACAGATCCTTCATATACCGGTCAGATTTTGGTTTCAACTTACCCGATGATCGGAAACTATGGTGTTCCGCACGACCTTTTGGATGAAGGAATCCATGCGCACTATGAGTCGCACAAAGTACACATCAGCGGATTGATCATTTCCGATTATTCTTCGGAATACAGTCACTGGAATGCGCAAAAAAGCTTGGGCGACTGGTTGAAAGAATCGAGAGTTCCGGGCTTGTATGGTATCGACACACGGGCGCTCACCAAAATTCTGCGGGTGAAAGGCTCGATGCTGGGTAAAATCGAGTTTGAAGATGAACCCGTTGATTTTTATGATCCTAACAAGGAGAACCTGGTGGCCATTGCCAGTATTCAGAAAAAAGAAGTGTATGGCAAAGGCCAGCACAAAGTAGTACTGATCGATTGCGGGGTGAAAAATAACATTATCCGCTGCTTGCTCGATCGCGATGCAACAGTCATTCGTGTTCCATGGGATTACGACTTTTCCAACGAGGAATACGACGGCGTTTTCATTTCGAATGGACCGGGCGATCCGGCGCGTTGTGAAAAAACCGTGGCAAACATTAAAAAAGTGATGGACCTTGAAAAACCCATCATGGGAATTTGCCTGGGCAACCAGCTCCTGGCCCGTGCTGCCGGAGCCGAAACCTACAAGCTAAAGTTTGGCCACCGCAGCCATAACCAGCCGGTTCTGCTGGCCGGAACTGACCGATGCTTCATCACCTCACAAAACCATGGCTATGTTGTCGATCCCAATACCCTGTCGTCAGATTGGGAAGCTTTATTTACCAATGTCAATGACAGCACCAACGAAGGAATCCGGCACAAGTCGAAACCATTCTTCTCTACCCAGTTCCACCCGGAAGCGTCCAGCGGCCCGGTTGACACGGAGTATTTGTTTGATGAGTTCATTCAAAATATTGTTGATTTTAAGCAGAAAGCCTAATTTTTATAACACAGCTTACAAATGAGTAACCAATTAAATAAAAGCATCAAGAAAGTAATCGTTCTGGGTTCAGGAGCGCTGAAGATCGGTGAAGCCGGTGAGTTTGACTATTCCGGCTCACAGGCATTAAAAGCCTTGAAAGAAGAAAATGTTGAAACGGTTCTGATCAATCCGAATATCGCCACCATCCAAACATCGCAGGAAATTGCCGATAAAATTTACTTTTTGCCCATTACTGCCTTCTTTGTGGAGCAGGTCATCAAAAAAGAAAAACCGGACGGAATTTTGCTGGCCTTTGGTGGTCAAACAGCTTTGAACTGTGGCGTGGATTTATTCCGGCAGGGAATTCTTGAAAAATACAATATCCAAGTGGTGGGAACCCCGGTTCAATCGATTATCGACACGGAAGACCGTCAGATTTTTGCTGGAATATTGCGAGAAATTGATGTTTACACGCCGCGTAGTATCGCCTGTGTCAACATGGCCGAAGCCAAAGCGGCAGCCAAACAACTGGGCTTCCCCATCATTATACGTGCAGCCTATACGCTGGGCGGCTTGGGAAGTGGTTTTTGCAAAAACGAGCAGGAACTGCAACAACTGGCTTCCAGCGCGTTCTCCTACTCGCCCCAAATTTTGGTTGAAGAGTCGCTGAAAGGCTGGAAAGAAGTGGAATACGAGGTGGTGCGCGACCAATACGACAACTGCATCACCGTTTGTAACATGGAAAATTTCGACCCGCTTGGCATCCATACCGGCGAAAGCATTGTGGTTGCTCCTTCGCAAACCCTGTCCAACAAGGAATACCATAAGCTACGGGCCGTTTCCATAAAAATCATTCGCCGTATCGGCATCGTTGGCGAGTGTAACGTGCAGTTTGCGCTCGATCCATTTTCAGAAGATTACCGGGTGATTGAAGTGAATGCACGTCTTTCACGGTCATCAGCTCTGGCATCGAAAGCAACTGGTTACCCGCTGGCTTTTGTTGCTGCCAAACTTGGCTTGGGTTATGGCTTGCACGAACTGAGCAACTCCGTGACCAAAGTAACGACAGCCTGTTTCGAACCTGCGCTGGATTACGTCGTTTGCAAAATTCCGCGCTGGGATCTTAGTAAATTCAGTGGCGTATCCAAAAACCTGGGAAGCTCGATGAAATCGGTTGGCGAAATTATGGCTATCGGCCGGAGTTTCGAAGAAGCCATTCAGAAAGGAATCCGAATGGTGGGAATTGGCATGCATGGTTTTGTTGCCAACAACGAAGAAATCACCATTGAACAGATTGACGAAGAGTTGACCAATCCGACAGACAGAAGAATCTTTGCCATTGCATCGGCCTTCGACCGGGGCTATTCGATTGACGAAATCTACCAAAAAACAAAAATCGACCGCTGGTTTCTTCAAAAGCTGTATAAAATACATCAGCTGAAAGAGCAATTGCTTCCGGTAAACAGCTTGCCCGATTTGGAGGACGAACTGCTGCTGGAAACCAAAAAAGCCGGATTCTCCGATTTTCAGATTGCACGACTGGTGCTAAAAGCGTCGAACAAGGAAATGAATGCCAAGCTGCTTGAAGTTCGCGAACACCGGAAAGCACGAGACATTACGCCAGTTGTCAAGCAGATTGATACGCTGGCCGGCGAATATCCTGCGCAAACCAATTACCTGTACATGACTTACAATGGTACGGAGCACGATATCGAATTCCCGAAAGACAACAACTCGGTGATTGTATTGGGTTCCGGCGCCTACCGCATCGGAAGCTCCGTGGAATTTGACTGGTGTTCGGTCAATGCCATCAACACCATTCGCAAGGAAGGCTATCGCTCCATCATGATCAACTACAACCCGGAAACGGTCAGTACCGACTACGACACCTGCGACCGGCTGTTCTTCGACGAACTGACTTTCGAACGGGTGATGGACGTGGTTGATCTGGAAAGCCCCAAAGGTGTTATCCTGTCTGTTGGCGGACAAATTCCGAACAATTTGGCCATGAAACTGGCGAGTCAAGACGTGCCAATCCTAGGTACTTCGGCACAAAAAATTGACAATGCCGAAGACCGGAAAAAATTCAGCTCGCTGCTGGATGAGTTGGGCATTGACCAACCTCGCTGGAATGAGCTGACCAGCATTGATGACATTTACCGGTTTGTTGAAGAAGTGGGCTATCCGCTGCTGATTCGCCCTTCCTACGTTTTGTCGGGTGCAGCCATGAATGTCGTATCAAACGAAGAACAGCTGGAGCATTTCCTGAACCTGGCAGCCGATGTATCGAAGGAGCATCCGGTTGTGGTTTCTGAGTTTATTGAACTGGCCAAGGAGATTGAAATTGACGCGGTGGCCGACAAAGGCGAAGTGGTTGCTTATGCCATTTCGGAACATGTTGAGTTTGCCGGAGTCCACTCAGGCGACGCGACCATTGTGTTTCCACCACAAAAGCTGTATGTGGAAACCATTCGCCGCATCAAACGAATTTCGCGTGAGATCGCCAAAGCCCTTGACATTTCGGGACCCTTTAACATGCAGTTTCTGGCCAAAGACAATGACATCAAGGTGATTGAATGTAACCTGCGTGCCTCGCGGAGCTTCCCCTTTGTTTCGAAGGTCATGAAAATCAACCTGATTGAAATTGCCACACAGGTCATGCTGGGTACGCCCTACCAGAAGCCCGACAAATCGTTGTTCGAGCTGGACTATGTGGGCGTGAAAGCACCACAATTCTCTTTTGCCCGGTTACTGAATGCCGACCCTGTGCTGGGGGTTGACATGTCGTCGACCGGCGAGGTGGGCTGTATTGGCGAAAATTACTATGAAGCACTTTTAAAAGCCATGCTTTCGGTTGGTTACAGCTTCCCGAAAAAGAACATCCTGATTTCGTCGGGTCCTGCCCGCTCGAAACTCGAAATGCTGAACAGTGCCCGCATGTTGGTTGAAAACGGCTACAACGTTTACGCCACCGAAGGAACCCATCGATTCCTGCGCGAAAACAAAGTCAAATCGACGATGCTGCACTGGCCCGATGAGGAAGATCAGCATCCAAACACGATTGAATACCTTCGCGAAAAGAAAATCGATTTGGTGGTAAACATCCCGAAAAATTACACCAAACGCGAGTTGAGCAACGGGTATAAAATCCGTAGGAACTCAATCGACTACAACGTGCCACTGATTACTAATGCACGTTTGGCCAGTGCATTCATTTATTCGTTCTGCAAGCACACGCCCGATGATATCGCCATTAAGCACTGGGCTGAATACAAATAACAAGCAACGATTGTATAAAACGAAAGCCGGTTAGACACATGTTGAACCGGCTTCATTTATTTTTGAATCCCATTGAAGGGCATTATTGCAAGTCTGAACCTGACGGGCCACCCGGAAGTTGAATAAAAAAAGAAGATCCGTTTCCAGCTTCGCTTTCAACCCATATTTTTCCGCGGTGCTTTTCAATGAAATCTTTACAAACCACCAACCCCAACCCCGTACCCACTTCCTTTTCGGTTTCGAGTGAAGTTTGGGTTTCGGCAAAACTGAACAGGCCGGCCATCTTTTTCGGAGTCATTCCCTGCCCGTTGTCTTTTATTTCGATAATCACAGCCTGCTCCTCGTCCGCGCTTCGCGCAAAAACCTCAACCTGGCCATCCCTCGGTGTAAACTTGATCGCGTTCGAAATCAGGTTTCGTAAAACAATGCGCATCATGTCGTGGTCGGCGTACACGAACAATTCGCCAGAAACATGATTTGTCATCCGAATCCCTTTGATGGTACCTGTTTCGCGTATGGTTCCAAAAACCAGGGCCACCAGTTCATTCAATTTTAACGGTGCCGGTTCAAACGAGGCTATTTTCTTTTGTACCATCGCCCAGCGCAGCAGGCTTTCGAGCAGATTAAAGGTATTTTTGGCGGCTGAATTCACTTCGCGGGCATATTCAACCAAGGTCTGCCTGTCAAAGTGTTCAGCATCATCCCGAATCATTTCACTGTAACCCAAAATGGCATTGAACTGGTTTTTCAGATCGTGTGCAATAATAGACAGCAGCTTGTCTTTCGTGGCGTTAAGTTCGCGCAAACTATTTTCGCTCTCACGCAATGCTTTTTCTACAGCTTTTTGGGTGGTGTTGTCTTTCACGTAAGCAATCAAGCGCTTTTCGCCATTCAATGTCACAAACTGGGTGTTAATCTCGGTGGGGAAAATAGTCCCATCCTTTTTCACATTCTCTCGCTCCACATAGGCTTCACCCGTTGCCATTTCGTCCGGAATAATTTCGGGGAGCAGATCGCGAAACTCGGCAGGCACCAAATCACGAATCGATAGCTTCAGCATTTCCTCCTTCGAATAACCAAACATTTCATGCCCCCGGGTATTGCAATCGAGAATTTCTCCCCGTTCATTTTCAATGTAAATTCCATCTCGCGAAAGATTAATCAGGGTCTGGTATTTCTTTTCGCTGTCTTTGAGTTGCTGTTTTTGGTTGTAGCTCCGAAACAGCAAAAGCATGATCAGAGCACCGGGAATTCCGCCAGCGACCGTCGTGACCAAAATTTCATTCAACACGAAATGGTCGCTTACGACAAACGAATCGTGAAAAGCCAAAAAAAGGAATAAGATGATACTCCCCAACATCAATCCAGCAAACACATTTATTATCATCAACAACACACGATGCATCTCTTCAACAATTTTGATAATAGCATGAGAACGGCTTATACCTTAATTCAAACGAGCAAAATAATATGAACCGATTCTCAGAATGGGCAAGATAGGAAAAAATGAGTTTGAAAACACCGGTCAAAAAGTATTGCACAACAGCATCAATGACACCCAAAAAAATCCCGGCTGAAAAATATTCAACCGGGATTCAATGCTGTTACAATATTCAATCCAGTTTGTGGATCACGAGGCCTGAACGGAGTTTGGGCTCAAACCAGGTTGTTTTTGGCGGCATAATATTACCGCTGTCTGCTATGGCAATTAGCTGCTCCATCGACACCGGATACAAAGCAAAGGCCACTTTCATATCCCCGCTGTCCACGCGTTTTTTAAGCTCGCCCAAGCCACGAATTCCACCTACAAAATCGATGCGTTTGGACGTGCGCAAATCCTGAATATCCAGAATTGGCTCCAACACCTGGCTCGACAGGATGGTCACATCCAACACGCCAATTGGGTCCGAATCATCGTAGGTTCCTTCTTTGGCCGTCAACTTATACCATTCGCCTTCCAGGTACATGCCGAACTCATGCAAGCGCGAAGGTTTAAACAGTTCGGTCCCCATGTTTTCAAGATGGAACCCCTGAGCCAGTTTCCCCAACAATTCGGAAACACTCAAACCATTCAAATCCTTCACCACGCGGTTATAATCAATAATTTGAAGTTGATTGTCAGGGAAATGTACCGCCATAAAATAATTGTACGATTCGTTGCCCGTATGATTTGGATTTTGAGCTTTCTTTTCGAGGCCAATGCGGGCCGCTGCTGCAGTGCGGTGGTGTCCGTCGGCCACATAAGTTGCCGGAACCTTCTTGGAAAACAGCTCTTCAATTTGCTGAATCACGCTTTTCTTTTGAATCGTCCAAAAGTGATGCCCAAAGCCATCTTCGGCCACAAAGTCGTAGTCGGGTGCTTGATTTTTCACCACCGATTCAACCAAAGCATCAATTTCGGGAACCGCCTTGTACGAAAAGAAAACCGGCTCGATGTTCGCATTCAGGTAGCGGGTCAAAATCATCCGATCTTCCTCCTTATCGGGGCGGGTAAGCTCATGCTTTTTGATAATCCCATTGTGATAATCATCGCACGAGGCCGCGCCAACAATGCCATACTGGGTTCGGCCATCCATGGTTTGCGCGTAAATGTAGTACTTGGGCTCATCGTCTTGCTGCAGCCAGCCATTTTGCTGAAACCTGGTAAAATTTTCAACCGACTTTTCATACACTTCATCGGCGTGAATATCGGTTCCGTCGGGCAAATCAATCTCGGCACGGGTAATGTGCAACAAGGAATTTTCTTTACCATCTGCCATGCGGGCAGCTTCTTCCGAGTTCATAACGTCATAAGGAAGACAAGCCAGGTCTTCCGCAATTTCCTGTGGTGGACGAAGTCCTTTAAAAGGTTTTATTACAGCCATGTTTAATCTATTTCAAAATTAATTCTGAAGAATTTCAATTGGCAACGAATTTACAACCGATATTTTAAATCGCCACGAATAAAGAGTAGAAAGTCGTTTTTGTTAAAGTTTTGATTCAAAAAAGGACCCCATTCCAAAGGTAAGAATGGGATCCTTGATATCTCCTTATTGAATCGGGTTCTTACTTATTGACCTGAAAAGTGCGATCACCGTTTTCAAAAAACTCAACAATTTGTTCGGCAGCGGCAACACCGGCGTTCAAATTGGCTTCGGCGGTTTGTGCGCCCAGCTTTTTGGGGGTGAAGTAATAACGGCCTTCAAAATCCTGCTTAAACCGGTCAATGCAGTCCGGAGCAATATCCGACAGATACTTCACATCGGGACGCGCCGCCATAAACTCGCACAGTTCGTCCTCGTTCACCACTTCCTTGCGGGCTGTGTTTACAATGATGGCATGTTCTTTCAGGTGTTTCAGCACATCCATGCTGACCGATTGGAGGTGTTCGCCACGGGCAGGCACATGGATAGAAACGACATCGGACACCGCATACAACTCTTCGAGCGACTTGGTAACCCCAATACCCTGCGAAGCCGCTTGCGCCTTGCTGTACCGGGTATAAACCATCACATTCATGCCAAAAGCCCGGGCAATGCGGTGCACATTTCGGGCCACATAACCATAGCCGTGCAAGCCCAGCGTACGGCCACGAAGCTCGCCTCCCATTTTTCCACTAAATAAATCACGGATACCGTAAATGGCCAGTCCAATAGCCAGTTCGGCCACTGCGTTGGAGTTTTGGCCGGGGGTATTCATCACGCAAATCCCCTTTTCCCTGGCGTAAGCCGTGTCCACATTGTCGTAGCCAGCACCGGCACGAACCACGATTTTCAGGTTTGAAGCGGCGTCCAGTACTTCGCGGTCCACCAAATCGCTCCGAACGATTAAAGCATGTGCATCGCCTACTGCCTGCAGCAATTCCGACTTGGTGGCGTACTTCTCGAGCAGTTGAACCTGGTAACCCGCACTGTTGCAGATTTCACTCATTTGAGCAACCGCGGCCGGGGCAAACGGTTTTTCGGTTGCAATTAAAACTTTTGTCATTTTATTCAAATTTTAAGGTAAAAATAAAATGTCATTGCAAGCCAAATCGAAGCAACCCTGCGGTTACTTTAGCCGTTCCTCATGCTTTAATGACTTCAAAAAAAATGGAAGGTGAATCGGAAATCCATTCACCTTCCTATCTAAATGAACTATTTTACATGTGTTTTCTCGAACTCCGCCATACAGTCAATCAATGCCTGCACGCTTTCTTTTGGCATGGCATTGTAGATGGATGCACGGAAACCACCAACCGAACGGTGTCCCTTGATTCCGGACATGCCCTTTGACGTTGCAAAGTCCATGAAATCTTTTTCCAGGGTTTCGTAACCGTCATTCATGATGAAGCATACATTCATCAACGAACGGTCTTCTTTGTTCAGAACAGTTCCCTTAAACAAAGAATTGCGGTCGATTTCATTGTAAAGCATTGCGGCTTTTTCTTCGTTAATTTTTTCCATCGCCGCAATACCGCCGTTATCTTTCAGCCATTTCAAGGTTTGCAAAGCAGCAAAAACAGGCACAACCGGTGGTGTGTTAAACATTGAGCCATTATCAATATGCGTTTGATAATTCAACATGGTTGGAATTGGACGACCGACTTTGCCCAGCAGCTCATTTTTAACAATGACAAAAGCCACGCCCGCGGGAGCGAGGTTCTTCTGCGCACCACCGTAAATCAGTCCATACTTTGAAACATCAATTTGACGCGAAAAAATATCTGACGACATGTCGCAAACCACCGGAATGTCCAAATCAAAATCTTTGCGGATTTGTGTTCCATAGATGGTATTGTTTGAAGTGAAGTGGAAATAATCCGCATCAGTCGGAATTTCAAATCCCTTTGGAATGTAGTTGTAAACCGTGTCTTTTGAAGAAGCAACTTCAACAACTTCGCCAAAAAACTTGGCTTCTTTCTGTGCTTTGGCCGCCCATGCCCCGGTATTCAGGTAGGCCGCTTTTTTGCTCATCAAGTTGTAGGGTACCATGCAAAATTGCAGTGAAGCACCGCCACCCAGAAACAAGACCGAATAGTCATCAGGAATATTCAGCAATTCGCGAAACAACGCCTGGGCTTCGTCCATCACTGCGATAAATTCTTTTCCACGATGCGATACTTCCATCACAGAAAGGCCGGTGCCGGCAAAATCCTTAATGGCTTCAGCGGTTTTTTCAATTGTAAATTGTGGTAAGATTGAAGGACCAGCCGAAAAATTATGCGTCTTCATATTGATATATTTATTAAGGGTTAAATAATTTCTTAGTAAAAGTAAATATTCATTCAAATTAACGGAAAATTATACGGTTGATATCTGAGAAAAATCAGGTCAAACAACACTGGCGCAAGTTATAAAACATTAATCTACAACAGGGTGTCAACTTGATAGAAATCACAAAAAAGCTGATTACTTTTCGCTATGCCCCATGCTTTTTGCCAGCAAGGTGCCATTGGTGTAATATGGAATTAAGTTTGTGAAATCGAGCTGGTGACAAAACTCCATGCAGTCGTCCAGCCCTTTAGATGCCAGACGCCCTTTTTGCGCGGTTTTCAGGCTATAGCTGTTCAGGTTGGTTTTAGCCAGCGACCACAAATCAACCGAGGCGGTTACCGCATCGCAAATACTTTCAAACTGACCCGAATTTAAGAGCAGCTCGGCCAAAGCTCCCGCACAAACCGTGTCCTCCAAACTAAAGCGATCTTTCCACGACGCGCAAAATAACAAGACCGGCGCATCTTGCGCAATCAAGTACTTCGCCAATGCCGAAAGGTTTAAAAACGAGCCAATCAACACTTCCTGCGAATGACTGGCCATATGAATACATCGCGTACCATTGGTGGTTGAATAAACTATCTGCTTACCTTTTACCTTGTCGGCTGAAAAGTTGAAGGGTGAATTTCCAAAGTCGGCAAAATCAAGCACGTAACCGTCGCGTTCCGATGCCACGATATAGCCGGCTTCCTTCTTTTGGCGCGCTTCTTCAACGGTAGCCACCGGAATTATGCGATCCACCCCGTTGGCAAAGGCCGTACAAATGGATGAAGTGGCCCGCAATACATCAATTACTACGACCAGGTTTTCGTCGTGGGCATGTTTGTCGTAAATGGCGGGAGTAATGCAAACCTCCAGCCGGCGCTTTTTTGTGTTCATCATTGCTGATTAAATCCAAGTGTCAGCAAAGATAAATTTATGAAAATAATATTCCGGGAATGGATTGAATAATTCGCCAAAATTGGCAAATTGTTAATCTTTTTGCCCGCCGGTATCAACGCAGCTCCCCAAAGTCGGTTCTCGGCCTCCCTCCCAATTCCGAAGTTCTGTGTTGATTCGGCGTCCGTTCAGCGATTACGGAATGGAGAATTTGAGCAAATGATGACCGCAATCATTTGCTGGCGGAAAGAAAAAAAACATCAAATCCTTGTCATTCGTGCTCAAAACAAAACCGAACAATAAAAAAATTGGTGTATTTTCGCGAACATGAACGAAGTTATGATCGCCATTTTGAACTTTGCCTTGGCTTTTGGAGCCATTTTTTTGGTTCAACCTTCAGTAGCACAGGTTGCGCTGGCCAAAAACCTGATGGCACCGGAAGGAAGTCACGCCCCGGGAATCCCGCTCCTGTCAATGGGAGGCGTGTCCATGTTTATCGGGATCAATTTGTCGCTGGCGATCTTTTCAACCAATGAGGGCTTTGCCGGCCTGCATCCACTCATCGCCGCATTGATCATCTTGCTGTTTTCCGGGCTCTTGCTCGATACCAATATGGCCTTTCGATACGTCAGGCAACTGGCCCGGTTGCTGGCTGCCGCTGTTCTGGTGTTACACAGCCACGGAACACCGAACACCTTTTTTCCGGGTCTGCCATCCTGGCTGAATGCCGTGCTGCAGATGGCTTTTGTCATCGGTTTTATGTATGGTTACCACGAGTTGGTGCTGCATCGCAAAATGACGTTTTTGTACCTGGCTCTGCTCAATGCCCTGGTGTTCTTTCTGTTCATGTGGCAATGGCAAGCTCCTTTTAACGACATCCTTTTAGCGCTAAGCTTATCGGGAAGTTTATCAGGGATCCTGGTTTACAGCCGTTATGCCCGCATCAAAAACAAACCCTTACCCCTCATCGGTCACACCGGCACTTTTTTGATCGCCATCATCCTGGCGGCTCTCTGGCTTGAAATTCTCGTTTTTTGGGCCAATTAAATATCGCGGCAGCCAATGAAAATACAAAGAGAAAACAAACAAAAAGCTAGACTGGTTGCAAAAACAAAACCCGATAGACGGCAGACCAAAAAATGGAAACCAAGTCAATAGAAAATCAACATAACAACCGAAGAACAATTCATCAGTTTAACAGTTATACCATTTTACCCATTTAACAACTCAACAATTTTACCCATCCATATCATGACACAAAAAGTAGCATTAATTACAGGAATCACAGGACAAGACGGGGCTTACCTGGCCGAATACCTACTCAAAAAAGGTTATCTCGTGCATGGCATCAAACGACGTTCGTCGCTGTTTAATACCGACCGGATTGACCATCTGTACCAAGACCCGCACGTTGAAAACCGCAACCTTGTGTTGCACTACGGCGATATGACCGACAGTATGAACCTGACCCGGATTGTCCAGGAAGTTCAGCCTGACGAAATTTACAACCTGGCAGCCATGAGCCATGTGGCCGTGAGTTTTGAAACGCCTGAGTACACCGCTAACGCCGATGGTATTGGCACCCTTCGCTTGCTGGAAGCTGTTCGCCTGTTGGGGCTCACCCAAAAAACACGCATCTACCAGGCTTCAACCAGCGAGCTCTACGGGCTGGTGCAGGAAGTGCCGCAGAAGGAAACCACGCCCTTTTACCCGCGCTCGCCCTATGCGGTGGCCAAGATGTACGCCTACTGGATCACCGTGAATTACCGCGAAGCTTACCAGATGCATGCCAGCAACGGAATTCTGTTCAATCATGAATCACCCATTCGCGGGGAAACTTTTGTCACCCGGAAGATTACACGTGCCATCAGCCGGATTGCGCTGGGCATGCAGGACAAGCTGTTTTTGGGTAACCTTTCGGCCAAACGGGACTGGGGCCACGCCAAAGACTATATCAAGGCCATGTACCTGATTCTGCAACAAGAAAAAGCCGATGACTACGTAATTGCCACGGGAATTACCACCACCATCCGCGACTTCATCAAATTGGCGGTCAACGAAATTGGGCTGGAAATTACTTTCCAGGGCGAAGGAACCGAGGAAAAAGGATATTTTACCGCAATTGACGAAGCCTTATTTTCAGAGAAAGTGGGCGAACAATATCTCGAAGGTATCAAATCAAGAATCACAGCCAACATTCTATCCGTCAACCCTTCAAGCCTTCACCCCATTGTTGCGGTCGATCCGGCCTATTTTCGCCCGACCGAGGTAGATTTGTTGATTGGCGACCCCACCAAATCAAAAACCGTTTTGGGCTGGGAACCGCGCTACGATCTGGCCGGGCTGATCAAAGACATGATGCAATCGGACATCAAGCTGATGCAAAAAGATGCATTGCTTCAGGAAGGCGGCTATCGAACGTTGAATTACTTTGAATAAATTGAATGGACCACAGAATCATCAGAAGAAATGTATGCCATTCATATCATCTGTAAAAAAGTAATTTCTTGTTGACATGATGAAGAACAAACGTGTTTTTGTATCCGGCTGCTACGACCTGCTTCATTCGGGACATGTGGCATTTTTTAAGGAAGCTTCGCAGTTTGGCGATCTGTACGTGGGCATTGGCTCCGACCAAACCATACAAGAGCTGAAAGGTCGCCATACGATCAACAGCGAACAGGAGCGCCTCTACATGGTAAAAGCCGTACGTCACGTCACCGACGCTTTTATCAATTCAGGCAGTGGCATCATGGATTTTACCCAAGAGCTTGCCGATCTCAAACCCGATTATTTCGTAGTGAATGAAGACGGCTATTCGCCAGCCAAGAAAAAAATGTGCGATGAGCTGGGCATTGAACTCAAAGTATTGGAGCGGATTCCGGATGCCGGCCTCCCTGCCCGTTCAACAACAGCGATCCGATCGTCCGACAACTGCACCCTACCCTATCGCATCGATTTGGCGGGCACCTGGATTGATCAACCCTACGTTTCGAAATACCATCCGGGATGGGCCATTACGCTTTCGCTCGAACCCGTCATTGAATACAACGAACGTTGTGGCATGAGCACCTCGACACGAAATGCGGCTAAAAAAATATGGCCTTACACGCTTCCAATCGAAAAGCCGGAACGTTTGGCCGAAATTCTGTTTAAGTTCGAGAATGATCCGGGTTCAGAAATCATCTCGGGAGCACAGGATGCGATCGGCATTTGTATGCCCGGACTGGTACGACATTATTACGACAACGCCTACTGGCCCAAACAATTCGAATCGGTAAACGACGAAGACATTTTGAGCTGGCTGGAAGATCATTTGTACATGGTACTCTTGTGGCCTCGCCCCAACGGACTTGACTTGCTGAAAGAAACGTCAATCAACGCCGAAAACGTGAAACGTCTGGCCGAGGCATCAGACCAGGCCTGGCAAGCCATTCAACAGAAAAACCTGAAAGGATTTGCCAAGGCTTTTCTCGATTCGTTCAGGGCACAAACAAGGATGTTTCCGGCGATGGTCAATGACGAAGTAAACCAGGTTATTGACAGTTACCGGTCGCAGGCATTGGCCTGGAAACTGGCGGGTGCAGGTGGTGGTGGCTATCTGATATTACTGGCTGAAAAACCAGTTAAAGGAGCCATGAAAATTAAAGTGCGACGGAAGGAAACCGGGATTTAGCTGCACAAACGAGTTACGAATTTTCAGTTCACTGGGCGGAAAGTCGTAAATTCCAAATTCCAAAAGTCCAACCATTAGCGTAAGGAACTGGCTTCGAGAACCGAAAACCAACAACCGAAAACCGAAGACAAAGCGTTCACAAATCCATTTCATCTTTGTAATTTGCAGTTGGTTAAAATCGAAAGTACTGTATAGCAATCAATTATTCATAAAATCTGAAAGAAAATGCAAAAGAATAGCAAAATATACATTGCCGGACACAAAGGGCTGGTCGGTTCAGCGCTCTGGAAAACACTTCAGAACAAAGGTTACACGAACTTAATAGGCCGGACACTGGCAGAACTGGACTTGATGGACCAGGCTGCTGTGGCCAATTTCTTTGAAACTGAAAAACCAGAATATGTAATTTTGGCTGCCGCCAAAGTTGGCGGAATTATCGCCAACAACACTTACCGCGGGCAGTTCATCTACGAAAATCTGCAAATTCAGAACAATGTTATTCACCAGTCGTATGTGCATGGGGTGAAAAAACTGCTGTTCCTCGGCTCCACCTGCATTTATCCGAAGAATGCTCCACAGCCCATGCCGGAAGACTGCCTGCTGACCGGTGAGCTGGAATATACCAACGAGCCCTACGCCATTGCAAAAATTGCCGGACTAAAACTCTGCGAAGCTTATAATTTGCAGTATGGCACCAACTTCATTTCGGTAATGCCGACCAACTTGTATGGGCCCAACGACAATTTCAACCTGGAAACTTCGCACGTGCTGCCTGCCATGGTTCGAAAGATTCATCTGGCGAAATGTCTTGAAGATTCGAACTGGGATGCTATTCGCGACGACCTCAACAAACGCCCGGTGGAGGGCATCGACGGATCGGCCGATCAGGAAGAAATCCTCTTCATATTGAAAAAATACGGCATCCACTTGCATCATTCCGGTGCAGACGAAGGCACGCGACTTTTCAGCATCCCGTCCACGCAAGTTCTCCCGGTTTCCCTTTATCTGTGGGGAAGTGGCAAGCCAATGCGCGAATTTTTATGGTCGGAGGATATGGCCGAAGCTTGCGTGTTCCTGCTCGAGAACCGGAATTTTGAGGATGTAAGAACCGACGGCGATGAAGTGCGCAACACCCACATCAACATCGGTACCGGAATTGAGATTGCCATCCACCAACTGGCTGAGACCATTCAAAAAACCATTGGCTTTACGGGAGCTATTGAATTTGACCGGACCAAGCCCGATGGCACCATGCGAAAATTGACTGACCCCTCCAAACTGCACCAGTTGGGATGGAAACATAAAATTGAACTCGAAGAGGGTATTCGACAATTGTATCAACATTATTTGGCTTAGCAACATAGCATAATAAAAAACGAAAGGAGGCTGAAGCTTCCTTTCGTTTTTTATTTCCGGTTTGATCCGAACGATCTTATTTTAAGAATCTGCCTATCGCCAAATTACACCTTGACAATCGGACATTTTTTCTGAAAGAATGGCACAGGCTCGCTGCTGTTAGGCTCATTCACTTCCCAAGTGTTTCCAGAGCGCAACAACTCATCCATGTTGTTCACCTTCCGGTTTGCCGACACCGTTTCAATCTGCTTCTTCAGTTCCTGGTCATACACCGGAGCCTCCACCGACCGAATTACGCCCATCGCAATTGGGAAATCAGGTAAGGTCATGCGGATGAGCTGCATATGAATTGAAAGGTCTGTTTCGGTGGCATCATGCACCAGGATGTCAGCTTCGGTCACTCCATTTTCTCCAATGGTAACTACTTTCAACCGGCCGTTTTCCAGCACCAGGCCTTTTTCATTTTCCTGGCCAAAAATCATCGGCTGGCCGTGTTCGAGGAACAACTGGCGCTCGGCTCGATGTTTCGGATCTGCAATTTGCTCATGAATCCCATCATTAAAAATGACACAATTCTGAAGCACCTCCACCATAGAAGTTCCTTTATGTCTTGCTGCTTCGGCAAACACCTGCTGGTTGTGTTTCACATTCGAATCGACTGCGCGAGCAAAAAAGGTTCCACCCGAGCCCAACACCAATTGGCCGGGAATAAACGAATCTTCAATGGTTCCAAATGGTGAAGTTTTGGTCACAAATCCCCGGTCCGTAGTCGGCGAATACTGTCCTTTCGTTAATCCGTAAATTTTATTATTGAACAGAATCACATTCAAATCAATATTCCTTCGAACCAAGTGAATGAAGTGATTTCCTCCGATGGCCATCGAATCGCCATCGCCGGTAATCACCCATACATTCAGGTCGGGATTGGCACTTTTCACTCCCGAAGCGATGGCCGTGGCACGTCCGTGAATGGAGTGAAAGCCAAAGGTGCTCATGTAATATGGAAATCGCGACGAACATCCAATACCGGAGATGACGGCAAATTTTTCATGAGGCACATTCATGTCGGCCATGGTTTTCTGAACTGCGTTCATAATGGCGTAGTCGCCACATCCAGGGCACCAACGGACTTCGTTCTCGCTTTTAAAGTCTTTTATCGTGTAAGCTAAATCTGTCATCATATCTTATTCCTCCAGTAATTTTTCAACGTTTTCTTTCAGCTCGGTCACCGTGAACGGCAATCCTTTCAGTTTATTTACCTGGCGGTATTCAAAGCCGGGAACCTGATCCCGAAGGTAGGCTGCAAACTGTCCGAGGTTCAATTCACACACAACAATCGTTTTGAATTTGCTGAATACTTCGCGAGTATTGGCCGGAAGTGGCTTGATGAAGTTAAAGTGCGCGAGGCTCACATTCTTGCCGTCTTTCCGCATTTCGCGAACGGCACTCACCGTATGTCCGTAGGTTCCACCCCAGCTAACGACGAGTACATCGCCGCCATCTTCGTCGCCAAACACTTCCAGTTCGGGCAGCATGTCAACGACTTTTTGAACTTTGGCTTCCCGAATCTCACAGTTCCGCTGGTGGTTTTCCGGATCATGATTCACGGTTCCTTCTTCGTTCTTCTCCAAACCTCCAATCCGGTGCTGAAAGCCATCCATTCCGGGGAACGCCCAGTCGCGAGCCAGAATATCCTCGTCGCGTTTGTAGGCTTTAAACTTGCTGCTGTCCTTGGCTATGCGCGGCGTAATCGCGGGCAATTCAGCCATGCTTGGAATTCGCCAAGGCTCACTTCCATTTCCAAGGAAACCATCGGTCAATAAAATAACCGGAACCATGCGCTCCAAGGCTATTTTGCACGACAGGTAAGCGTAATAAAAGCAATCGGATGGTGTGCTGGCTGCCAAAACAACCACCGGACTTTCGCCATTACGGCCATACAAGGCTTGCAGCAAATCGGACTGTTCGGTTTTGGTTGGCAAGCCGGTTGATGGGCCACCGCGCTGAACATTGACCACCACCAGGGGCAACTCAGCCATCACCGCTAGCCCAATGGCTTCCGACTTTAGGGCCAGTCCTGGTCCCGAAGTACTGGTTACGGCTAAATCACCGGCAAAAGCGGCACCTAAGGCCGTACATATTCCAGCAATTTCATCTTCAGCCTGAAAGGTTTTGACACCTAAATCGCGGCGGGCAGCCAAGGTGGTCAGTACGTCGGTGGCCGGGGTTATCGGATACGAGCCCAAAAACAAGTTGAGCCCGGCCTTTTCAGCCGCCGCTAAAAACCCCCAGGCTGTGGCCTGATTTCCGTTGATATTGCGGTAAGTGCCTTTTTCAATGGCTGCCGCATCCACCAAATATCGAGGAGTCATGTGCTGCATGTTCATCCCGTAATTGTAGCCGCTGTGCAATACTTTCAGATTCGATTCAACAACGACCGGCTTTTTTGCAAATTTGGTGGTAATAAAGTTTTCAATATAATCCATCGGACGATCAAACATCCAACAGATCAAACCCAAAGCAAACATGTTCTTGCTTCGCAAAACCGACTTATTGTCCATTCCAAAGTCCTTCAGGCATTCGCGTGTTAGGCTGGTAATGGGAACCGGAATTTTTGTGAAGTCTTCCAATTTCAGTTCACCAAACGGATCGTTGGTGGTGAATTTGGCTTTATCCAGATTTTTTTGATTAAAAGAGTCAACATCGTAAATAATGGTTCCGCCGGGACGAATAAACCGCGCATTGGCCTTGACCGCCGCCGGATTCATGGCAATTAAAACATGGGCATCGTCTCCCGGAGTATTGATTTCCTTGTGCCCAAACTGCACCTGAAAGCCCGATACGCCGCCAACCGTGCCTTGCGGTGCTCTGATTTCCGATGGATAGTCCGGAAAAGTTGAAATATCATTCCCAAACAATGCTGTCGCATCCGAGAACAAAGTTCCCGTGAGCTGCATCCCATCACCCGAGTCACCGGAGAACCGGATGGTCACTTCTTCTAACTCAATAACTTTCGTGTCTTTCATTTGACAATTATTTTAAATAGCTGGATTTCTCCTTTTAAATACTAAAAAAACGACCGCTAAATTAATAAATTATCAGTTTGGAATCATTTTGAATTAGGGTCATCCTCTCAGTAGCTGAGCAAAAATAATTAATAAATGATAAGGCAAACAGGATGTATTTATTTATTTACAGCTTTTCATATCTTTGCTCTCAATTTAAAATGATTATAGATAATGGCCTTGATTAAAACATTACGAGGAAAAACACCCAAGATCGGAAAAGATTGTTTTTTAGCTGAAAATGCAACCATCATCGGCGATGTTGAGATTGGCGACAGCAGCAGTGTTTGGTACAGCGCCGTAATCCGGGGTGATGTACACTCGATTCGTATTGGGCGTAATTCCAATGTTCAGGACTGTGCTGTGATTCATGCCACTTATCAAAAATCGCCCACGAATATCGGTGACAATGTGATTATTGCGCACGGAGCCATTGTACATGGTTGCACCATTAAAGACCATGTAATGATTGGCATGAATGCCGTGGTGCTGGACGATGCCGTGGTGGAAAGCAACACCATTATTGCAGCCGGATCGGTCGTAACCAAAGGAACAATTGTTGAATCGGGCAGCGTATATGCCGGAATTCCTGCCAAGAAGGTGAAAGCCATTGGTTCTGACTTACTCGAAGGTGAAATTCATCGTATTGCCAATGCCTACAGCATGTACGCCGGCTGGTATAAAGAATAGTCATGAGACATTGGTTATTGGTCATTGGTAACTTATACAACGATAATTCAAAACTAAAATATCAAAACTTCTATATGAAACCAACACTTTTAATTTTAGCCGCAGGAATGGGTAGTCGTTATGGCGGGCTGAAACAAATTGAGCCCATCGGTCCAAACGGCGAAACCATCTTGGAATATTCGATTTTTGATGCCATTCGCGCTGGCTTTGGCAAAGTTGTTTTTGTGATCCGCAAAAGTTTTGCCGACGAATTCAAAAGCCGCTTTGCTGATAAGCTGGACGGAAAGATCGCCGTTGAATACGTTTACCAAGAGCTGGAAAAACTTCCTGAGGGCTATTCGCTGCCGGAAGGCCGTGAAAAACCTTGGGGAACCGGACACGCCATTATGATGGCAAAAGACGTGATTCACGAACCTTTTGCATCGATTAATGCAGACGATTTCTATGGACGTGAGTCGTTTCAGGTTGCTGCCGAGTTCCTGACCAGTGAAGCGGCCGCCAACAAATACAGTATGGTGGGCTACCAACTTAAGAATACCTTATCGGAATTTGGTGGCGTGTCGCGAGGCATTTGCGAAATTGATGAAGGAAACAACTTGTTAAAAATCACGGAGCGCCACGGAATAGCCAGAACCGGATCGGAAATAACTTTCAAGGATGAATCAGGAGCAACCCTGGTGGTTGATGAAAATGCACCAGCATCGATGAATTTTTGGGGCTTCCATCCTTCCTTGTTTGAGCATCTTGAAACTCAGTTCAAAGCCTTTCTGGATGAAAAAATGGATCAACCCAAGTCTGAATTCTACATTCCAAGCGTCGTATTCGATCTCATTGAATCCGGTCAAATACAAACCAAAGTACTACAAGCCGATTCACCTTGGTTTGGCGTAACTTATCCGGAAGACAAAGCCTTTGTGGTGGAACAGGTGAAAGGCCTGACTGATGCCGGCGCTTATCCGGAAAAATTGTGGTAACCTCCAAATGCGACAGATGAAAAAGTGAAGTCACCGATTCATCTGTCGTACTTTTTCCCAAAAAAAATATCAATAAAAAGCTGGCGCCCTTATAACCATAAAGCCAGAAAACAAACATCAATCGCTTGACTGACCTGGATCATTCAAGCTCATTTACGAATTGCTCAAGCACAAACGCACATGAACCAAACAAACCACCCATCAGGATTTTTTCAGAAAATGCTGAACTGGACAGAGCGGGCGGGAAACGCCCTGCCCCACCCAGCCACACTTTTTGCCCTGTTCGCCCTGACGGCATTAATTCTATCTGCCGTTGGCCATTTCCTGCAATGGGAAGTGATTCACCCGGGCACACAGGAAATGATCCGGCCGGTTAACCTGCTTTCAATCGAAGGAATTCACCGGATTATGCTCGAAATGGTTGATAATTTCACGGGCTTTGCACCACTGGGGATTGTTTTGGTGGCCATGCTGGGCATTGGCATTGCCGAACAAAGTGGCCTGGTCAATGCTGTCATTCGGATGCTGGTGCTCAATTCACCCAAACACTTACTGACATTCGTGCTGGTTTTTTCAGGGATTCTGTCCAACATGGCAGCCGACGTGGGCTACGTGCTGCTAATTCCGATGGCTGGGGTCATCTTTTCAGCCGTAGGCCGACACCCGATAGCGGGAATGGCAGCTGCATTTGCCGGTGTTTCGGGCGGATTTAGTGCCAACCTGGCCCTGGGCGCCATTGATCCGCTGCTGGCAGGTCTGTCGCAGGAAGCCGCTCACATTCTAGACCCTACCTACATGGTGAATGCCACAGCCAACTACTATTTTATGGTGGCCTCAACTTTTGTTATTGCGGCAGCTGGCACCTTTGTTACAGAAAAAATTGTGGAACCACGACTCGGGCCCTACAAAAATGGCCAGGTTCTTGACGATCAAACCTTCGATTCACTTTCAAAAAACGAAAAGAATGGCCTGCTTGGTGCTCTCATTGTGTTCCTGCTAATTACCGCCGTTTCCCTGATCGGGCTTATTCCTGCCGATGGATTTTTCAGGGGAGCCGATGGCAGCATGCTCAGTTCGCCATTGATCGAAGGCGTGGTCACCATGCTGTTTGTCACAGCCGGAGCCATGGGATTGGTTTACGGATTCGCCACCCGGGTGTTCAAGAACGATGCCGACGTAATGAACGGCATGGCCCAAAGCATGAAAACGCTGTCGACCTATCTGGTTCTCGTATTCTTTGCGGCTCAGTTTGTCGCCTACTTTAAATGGAGCAACCTGGGCATGATTCTGGCAGTAAAAGGCGCCAATTTGCTCATGTCGGCTGATATTGGACTAATTCCACTCATGATCCTGTTTATTCTTTTGTCGGCTTCCATCAACATGCTCATGGGAAGCGCCTCGGCCAAATGGGCAATTCTGGCTCCGATCTTCATTCCCATGTTCATGATTATGGGTTACTCGCCGGAACTTTCGCAGGTGGTTTACCGCATTGGCGACAGTGTCACCAACATCATTTCACCCATGATGAGCTTCTTTGCCCTGATCATTGCTTTTGTACAGAAGTATGACCCCAAAGCTGGCATTGGAACCATTATCGCTACCATGCTGCCCTACTCCATTATCTTCCTTTTGTTTTGGATTTTGCTGCTGGTTGCCTGGTTGTTGTTAGGCATTCCGCTTGGGCCGGATGCGGGCATCCATTATGAATTGCCACAATAAATATCGAACCGGAAAAAACAGCTATGAGCAATTATTCAGGTTTAAAGTTTTGTTTGATCCTCAGGCAAAACTTTCATCCTGAAATGCTTGTTAAAAGATAACATTCAGAAAATCTTATTCTCAAAAAATGAACCTGAGAGAAACACGAACGACAAATATCCTTTTGCTGACCCTGACCATACCGGTTGTTTTTTATCTACTGAAAACGCTGTCATTTATTTTTATACCACTCATTGCCTCGATGTTTATCGCATTGCTGTTTTTACCGCTCATGCGATGGCTCAGCAAGCGTCGGGTTCCGAAAGCAGTCAGTATTCTGATTATCATTTTGATTATCGTTGGAGGATTGACGGCGGGTGGTGAGTTAATCAAACTTTCGAGCAACGAAATCATGGCCACCGACAATGAGTTTTTTGCCAAGGCAGAAACAAAATTGACGGATCTGATCGTTTCGATCGAGCAGTTTTTTGGCATACAACGTGTTCAAGGAGAAAACATCTTGCTGCACTATTTCGAAAGCGACAACAACCTCGGCAATTTCAGCACAACCTTCGACTTTATCAGCGACACCATCTCCATGACCTTAATGACTTTGTTTTTCACGGTGTTGCTCCTCTCTGGATCCATCAATTTTCAGAAGTTGCTGAACGATACGATTTTCAAGCAACAATATTCGTCGGTAAAAATATTCATGAAAATTGAAAAGGACATCATCAAGTTTGTACTGGTAAAATTTGTGATTAGTCTGTTTACCGGCATTGGTATTGGCTTAGCCTGTTTGTTTTTCGATGTGAGTTTCCCGATTTTCTGGGGCTTATTTGCCTTTGTCATCAACTTTGTTCAGATGATCGGTTCGGTGATTTCTGTGGTTTTTCTGGCGCTATTTGCGTTTATTGAGCTTGATCCAGCCAGCACGCTCTTCTTTTTTGTCCTCACCATCACGGCGGTTCAGGTTCTGATGGGCGGTGTGCTGGAACCAATATTCATGGGTAAAACCTTTTCGATTAATGTGATTACCATCCTGATCATGCTCATGTTCTGGGGCTATTTGTGGGGTGTTCCCGGTCTGATTATGTCGATTCCGATTACGGTCTTCCTGCGTATTATTTTGGAGCAATTCCCAAAAACACGCCTGCTGGCCAATTTAATTGCCGGCCCCGATCAGGACATTCAACGCTTTCTGAAGAAAAAAACACCAACGAGCAAATAGCCTGTTGCTTACAATTCGATCTTGTCAGCCTGAATAGCTTGCCCCAGAAACTGTTCGGCCCGTGATTCAAAAAAACGGGCATCTTCGGTGGTTAAGAATGTTCTTCCTGATTTTTTGGTGCAAACAGCATCCATTTCCGGATGACGCGCCAAATAATCCTGAAGTTTGCGGGCTACAATTTTGCCCTGATCAATCAGCTGAACACGTTCGTGGGGAACATACTTCCGAATGCTGTCCATCAGCAAAGGATAGTGCGTACAACCTAAAATCAGGCTGTCGATTAATGGGTCCTTCTGAAAAAGCGATTGCAGGTTGGACTGGATAAAAAATTCAGCTCCGGCTGTACCCATCACGTTGTTTTCAACAATAGGCACCCACATGGGGCAGGCTTGCTGGGTTGTTTGCCGAACTCGCCCCCCCGACCACTTTTCCAGCTCGATCGGGTACGACTCGGAAGCCACCGTACCGGAGGTAGCCACCACGCCAACATGCCCGTTTTTGGTGATCTCGGCCACTTCTTCAACAGCCGGACGAATGACGCCCAGCACCCGCTTGTGAGGAGCAATCCGGGGCAAATCGCGCTGCTGAATGGTTCGCAGCGCCTTGGCCGAAGCCGTATTGCACGCCAAGATCACCAGGTTGCACCCTTCGTCAAAAAGCCGTTTGACGGCCTCCAAGGTATATTCGTAAACCACATCAAACGAACGGGTTCCATAAGGAGTTCGGGCATTATCACCCAAATACACAAAATCATACTCCGGCATAAGCGCAAGAAACTCTTTCAGAACGGTCAGGCCGCCGTAGCCCGAATCAAAAACACCGATGGGATGATTAACTGCCATGAGATTGATTTGAAAACAAAAGTAAAAAAAAAAGCCATCGGTCGACTGACCAATGGCTTTTCACAAATTTCTTAAAAGTCTTACTGAATGCCCAGTTTTGCTTTCACCAGGGGAAGCAGATCGATGCTGGCGTTTGATTTATACAACACCGCATTGGAGTCGAACACGTAAATCACACCTTGCTCTTTGGCCACTGCTTCAATTGTTTCATTCGCCTTGGCAAAAATCGGCTGCATCAACTCGCCTTGTTTTTGTTGCAAGCGTTGCTGTGCTGAAGAATTGAAATTCTGAATACGTTGCTGAAGACCTTGTAAATCTTCTACTTTCGATTGGTATACGATTTCAGTCAACGAATCCTGGTTGTCTGACAAATCGGCTAATTTTGTTTGATATTCTTTCTGCAATGCTCCCATTTGGTCTTCCAACCCTTTGGCTTCTTTCTCAATGGAGGCCTGTGCCGCTTTTGCTTCAGGCATCGCTTCAATCAGGGCCTGTGAATCGATATGGGCGAATTTTAATGTTTGAGCATTTACCATTCCTGCTGCGAGGAACATGACAGCCACTAAACAAATTTTGAAAATACTTTTCATGATCTTTTTCGGATTTTAAAATTTTGTTGACAAATATAGTTTATTAATTTTTATAACCAAGCTTTTGCAAAACCTGATCGCTAAGATCAAATTTTGGGTTGGTGTAAAGCATGGTCAGGCTCCCGGCCTTGTCAAAAATCACGGCATAACTACCTTCGGTAGCGAGTTCCTGAACGGCATTAAACACATCATCCTGAATAGGTTTAATTAGTCCCTGACGTTTTTTAAACAGATCGCCTTCGCGGCCAAAATATTTACGCTGTAATTCTTTGTAGTTTTTTTCTTTGCTGATAATGACATCTTCGCGTTTCCGCTTCATGTCTTCGGACAACAAGACCGCTTCAGCCTGAAAATCCTGATACATCTGTTCAATTTCAGCATGCATGGTTTCCAGTTCCTTTTGGTATTGTTTTGAAATCTGATCCAATTGTTCCTGCGCGGCTGCATAAGCCGGAATATTTTCTAAAACATATTCGGTGTCAATGAAGGCATATTTCTGTGCCATCGCAACGGTTCCAAATGCAAGCAGAAACACAAATAATAATACTTTCTTCTTCATGGCAAATCGATTTAAATTCATACTGTTTCTCGTTAAAACAAATACCGAGCCAATCTCGCAACTATCAGAACTGCTGACCGATAACAAAGTGAAACTGGCTTCCACCAACCGAAGGATCTCCGTTTACACTGTCGAAACCATAACCCCAGTCAATGCCCATCAAGCCGAACATTGGAAGGAAGATGCGAACGCCGGCACCAGCTGAACGTTTCAAATCGAATGGGTTGTAGTTTTCAAAATCCATCCAGGCATTACCCGCTTCCAGGAAGCCAAGCACATAGATGGTAGCCGACGGCTTCAAAGTAATCGGATAGCGCATTTCCATGGTCAGCTTGTTGTACATGTTCGATCCGGTTGTCGGACTCAAACTGTAGTCTTTGTAACCACGCAGCGAAATAATATCGGCTCCGTAGAAGTTGTAACCCGACATACCCGAACCACCGACACGGAACCGCTCAAAAGGCGATCGTCTGTTTTTATCGAAGTATCCTAAAAATCCATATTCAAATTTGGTATGAAGAACCAGGTTTCTGTTTGGTGAAACCGGCGTAAACCAAGCACCTTTCAAATTCCATTTGTGGTACTCAATCCACTTGTACCGCTCTTCGCTGGTCAAATCAGGATTACTGTAATCCACATCATTGAAGAGAGAGAAAGGAGGCGTCAACTGCACAGCCAGCGAAAACTCCGATCCATTTCTTGAATACAGCGGGTTGTCAACCGAGTTTCGTCCGAAGGCAGTTTTAAAGCTCAGGTTATTGAAACCGCCACCGCCAGATCCGTCATCATCGCTCAGGAAGTAATAATATCCCGACATGTTTTGAAGCTTGTAATGCTCCAGTGACAACTCATGATAGACCGTGAAAAAGTCATCGGGCCACGACAGGCGGTAACCATATCCCAGAGCAAATGAAGTGGTTACCTGAATCTGATCGTCGTCAGAGGTTTCCGCATCATCATACTGGTACATACTTCCCGGGTCGTAAGCTCCGTAACCATAAGCACCCCCATAACCATACGGCGAATAACCGTAGGGTGAATATCCACCGTAGCCACCGCCATACCCGCCGTAGCCGTAGGGTGAGTAGCCACCATAACCCGAGCCATACGGGCTATATGCACTGCTGTAATAGTTATTGGCCGAATAGTTCACGCGCGAATGAGAAAAAGACACCGAAAATGAGTTTGGCTTTTTACCTCCCAACCAAGGCTCAATAAACGACACACTATATGACTGGTAAAATTTACCGCTGGTTTGCGCACGAAGACTCAGGGTTTGTCCATCACCAGTTGGTAGCGGACGCCAGGCTTCTTTGTTCATGATGTTACGCACCGAAAAGTTAGAAAACCTCAAACCGACGGTTCCAACAAACATGTTGGCTCCCCAACCTCCGGAAAGCTCAATTTGGTCGTTTGCTTTTTCCTGCAATTCGTATTTAATATCCACTGTTCCATTCTCCGGATGCGGAATCACATTCGGATTGATGGCTTCCGGGTCAAAGTGCCCCAACTGAGACAATTCACGAACGGAACGAATAATTTTTGATTTGCTGAACAAGTCACCGGGAATCGTACGAATTTCGCGACGAGCCACATGCTCGTGTGTTTTCGTGTTTCCTTCAATAATAACTTTATTAATGGTGGCCTGGTCGCCTTCGTAAATGCGCATCTCCAGGTCGATGGAATCGTTCTCCACGCGTGCTTCAACCGGGTCGAGGTTGAAAAACAGGTACCCGTTATCCAAATACAGGTTTCCCACTGCGTCATCATCTTCAGTCAATCGCTTATTCAGCAGCTTCTGGTCAAACACATCGCCTTTTTTTATTCCCAGGTAAGCATTAAGATATTCAGGCGGATAGATGGTGTTTCCCACCCAGTTAACGTCGCCAAAATAATACTTGCTTCCTTCTTCCACCCAAATGTCGAGCCGAATCAAATCGTCTTCGATTTTCGTAATGCTGTCTTTTACCAGAATGGCATCGCGATAACCTTTTTCGTTATATTTTTTGATGACATTTTGCTTATCTTCCTCAAACTTCTCCTCGTTAAACTTTTTCGTTTTGAAGAAGTTTTTCAATTTCTTGGCGTTGGTTTTTTTCATTGCTTTTTCAAGCATCGAAGTTTTCACTTCTTCTACGCCATGAAAAACGATTTCGTCGATTTTCACCTTCTCTTTCTTATCCACGTTGATATCCAAAATCACACTGTTCACGTCGGCGGTATCGTCGCGTTGAACAATGTTCACTTCGGTATTCAGAAATCCTTTTTCAAGAAAAATATTTTTGATGATCCGTTCCGCATTGTTCAGCTGGTTGTCAGTCACCTGGCTCCCTTTCAACAACAACACCTTTTCGGTAATATCGTCCTGTTCTCCTTTCGACACGCCATAGAAATTCACATCAGAAAGTTTTGGCCGTTCCTGCAAATAAATATCCAGCCAAATGTTGCTGCCTTCAATTTTGCTGGCTTCAATTCTCACGTCGGAAAACATTTGGTGCCCCCACAATTTTTTGATGGCCGTTGTAATCTGATCGCCCGGAACCGTGATTTCATCGCCCACCGCCAAACCGGAAATTTGAATCAAAACATTGGAATCGAGGTAGCGGATACCGGACACGTTGATCCCTGCAATGGTGTAATTTTGTGGACTGGAATATCGAATTGTAAAGTTCGTGTTATCATTTACCTGGGCATGAACACTGAGACTAAACAGGAATAGAATAAAGAAAAATTTCAGTTTTTGCATTTTCGGGAATTAATTAGCTGACTAGTTGTTGACTGGTTTTACCAAACCTTCTCTCTCGGTTTTGAAAATCGCAAATGGCTTCAAAAAGGTCTTCTTTACGAAAATCGGGCCAAAGTTTTGGAGTGAAATAGAACTCGGTATAGGCAATTTGCCAGAGTAAAAAGTTACTCACCCGGTTCTCACCACTTGTTCGGATAAGCAATTCGGGGTCTGGTATTCCAACTGTAGCAAGGTATTTTTCAAGTAGGTTTTTATCAATTTCTTCAAGTTGCAAGGAGCCGTCTTTAATTTCGGTGGCAATCTTCCGAATGGCTTCAGTAATTTCCCATTTCGAACTGTAGCTCAGGGCCAGCACCAGATTTAAGCCTGTACAATCCTTCAGTTCATCCATCGACCAAGTCAGTTTTGCCTGTACTTCGGGAGGTAAACTGTCAAAATCGCCAATCATGCTTAATCGTACATTTTGCTCTTTTAACTTTTCGGTTTCCTCATTAATGGCCTGCACCAGCAAACCCATTAATGCGTTCACTTCCACATCGGGTCGTGACCAGTTTTCGGTTGAAAAAGCATATAATGTCAGGTACTCAAGACCGACTTCGGCGGCCCCTTCAACGGTAGAACGCACCGATTCGACACCATGCTCGTGCCCAAAAATTCGCTCGTTGCCTTGCTTGGCAGCCCATCGTCCGTTGCCATCCATGATAATGGCAATGTGCTTGGGCAGCTTATTTTTTTGTATTTTATCTTTAATGGTCATTTACTCTAGTTAATATTTTCATACACCGGACACTCCTGATCGCCTCTGTAAAACCGGTAGGTTATATGAACTCCCAAATGAAAGGTAAAGTCATTATTATGGAGAAAGCTGTTGTATCCTTTCCACGCTCCCGGAGGATTACCTTCCGGGTTGATGTTGAGTGAATAGAACTTGCGTGGATCATCCAAATCGTCCATTTTATCATTGAAATACTTTCTAAAAATGGCTTCCACACCAACTCCCATACGTTCTCCAATATTAAATTTCACTCCAAATCCAAGCGGAATATTCAACCCAATAACCGACTCTTCGGTCTCAATGATCAGTTCTTCACGAATCTCGTCGGGAACAGCATTTAACTGATCGAGGCTGAGATAATAAAGCATCGGGCTCATTCGCGCCGGATCGTAGGTGTACTTATACAAACTGGTTCCAATTCCTCCCAACATGTAAGTGGTCCAGGGGTGCCGCTTACTGCCAATTAGATACCTGAAAAAATTAAACTCGCCCATCACCGAAATGTCAGTCACAAACTTGTCAAAATCCCAGGGATCGGCTTCGTATTCTCCTTCTGCGCCAATGGGCCCCAACAACAACATGGTGCGTAAAGCCACGCGCGAGTTGTAATTGTAGCGAAAGAACAAGCCAGCATTTGGATTCAAAGAACTTAAACGATCCACGTGAGTCATATCGCCGGTATAACTACCGATGCCGCCCCAGATGCCAATATCTGCCGTATTTTGGGCAGAAACTGAGCTAAAAGTCAGGATGCAAAAAACGATTACAGTAAATCTTTTCATCGACTATCTTTTTCATTGAAAGGTTGATAATAAAAAGACAGCATGGTAAAACATTCTGGCATACAACTACATCGTTAAAACATAACTCCTTTCAAGAGCTACAAAAGTAATATAATTCTCAAAACATCTTACCGACTGCCCATTATAAAACCCAAAGAGAGGTTAAAAATTGTTAAGCTAAATTGATTAATTTCGCTTGTCGGCACCCCACATCAACTTATTGCGGAGCGTGCTGAAAAAACTGTGTCCGGGAAGTTTCAACGTTCTGACATGAAAATCGGCTTTTCGTATGTGTAGTTCACCCGGAAAATCGATGGCTTGAGAACGTGAGTCTAGCGAAGTCAGGAATTGGTGACCCCGGCCTTCAACCTGCAGGCGAAGTGAAATATTGTCGGGGACAACAATTGGCCGGACGGTCAGGTTATGGGGAGCAATTGGCGTAATGATCAGGCTCTGCGAATCGGGGGTTAAAATGGGACCGCCCACGCTTAAGGAGTATGCGGTTGAACCTGTCGGAGTGGATATGATCAATCCGTCGGCCCAGTAGGTATTCAGATATTCTTCATTCAGGTAGGTATGGACACTGATCATCGACGAGGTATCCAGCTTGGTGATGGCAATTTCATTTAGCGCATAGTTAAAATCGCCAAACAACTGCTTACTTTCATCCAGTTGCAAGACCGAACGTTCTTCAATTTCAAACCGCCCCTCCAAAATATCATCAATAGCCTTATCCAGGTCTTCGCGTGCAATATCCGACAAAAATCCGAGTCGCCCCAAGTTGAGTCCAATGGCCGGAATGGTCCGGTTCTTCAAAGTCAGCACCGACTGCAGAAAAGTACCGTCGCCACCAATGCTAAAAAGAAAACGAACTTCGTCGGGCAAATCATTGCCCGCATTAAAAAGTCCTTTGACTTCGGGCTGAACACGACAATTAGCCTTAACAAATTCATAAAAAGGCCTGTACATGTAATACTGAATCTTTCGTTCTTTCAACAAATCAAACAATCGGGATAAATCGGAGGAGAAGGCGGAATCAATATTGATTCCAAATATTGCAATAATCATAGGGTTTTCCTGGGCTAAATATTCATATACTTGATCAGTTGATTATAGCGGTCGTCATAAAGGTTGTTCAAAATGGATTCGTCCATAAAAACGGCACGGATTGAGTAATCGTAACGCACAAAAGTCTGAATAATTGGCGATAAATCAACCTGATTTATTTTCAGCGTAATCAACAGTTCCTTCGAATCGTCTTCCTTGTAAGTGTACAAGCTCAAAATTTTCGCATCATTCCCTTCAACAATCTGGGCAATCTGCGGCAGCGAATAATCAATTGGAGTCACCTCCAGTACGATAATCCCGCCGGGTTCGTGAACGGCAACCAGATCAGCAAACTTTTTCGACAAATCCATCACCGAAACAACACCCATATAGCTGTGTTTCAAATCGAGAACGGGAACCAAACTCAGTTTCAATTCCGACATCACCGAAGCGATTTCGTATATATGCTGATTGGAATGCACGTGCGGAGGCGCCATGTGTTCGCGGCATTCATCCATTTTTTTATCAATCAGGTTCAAGTCATAAATCGCTTTATCCGAAATCAGTCCGATGTACTCGCGACCGTCCACAACTGGAAGATGTGAGATCCGAAAAATCTCCATCCAGTTCAGCGCCTTCTGTCCGTCATCGGTCAGTCTGAGCGAAGGAATAACGTCCGATATGAGCTGTTTTGCGATCAATTTTTTAATTGTTTCAATTGTATGTTGTAACTTGCAAGCCTCTATTTTATCATTATGACAAGACTAAGTGTAAATATAAACAAAATCGCAACACTAAGAAATTCCAGGGGTGGTAAAATCCCGAACGTTCTTGATGCTGCCATTAACTGTCAAAAATTTGGTGCTGAGGGAATTACCGTCCATCCCCGGCCCGATGAACGGCACATTACCCGGAAAGATGTTTACGATATTAAACCCCACATTACCACCGAATTTAACATTGAAGGCTATCCAAGTGACGATTTTATCAAACTGGTGACGGATATTCAAGCCGATCAGGCCACCTTGGTACCCGATGAGCCGGGACAGCTCACCTCCGACCATGGGTGGAACACCGTAAAACACCATGATTTTCTGGTTGATGTGATTGGACGGCTGAAGGCTGCCGGGATTCGGACCTCAATATTTGTCGATCCCGACTTGCATGCTGTTGAAGGGGCCGCCAAAGTTGGAGCCGACCGTATTGAATTGTACACCGAACCCTATGCCACCATGTATCCACTGGATCCGGACAAAGCCATTGCCCCTTTTATTGACTCCGCCAAACTAGCCCGGCAATTAAACCTGGGGATCAATGCTGGTCACGATCTGAGCTTGAAAAATCTCAAATTCCTGATCGACAAAATTCCCTACATCGATGAAGTTTCCATCGGCCATGCGCTTATTGCCGATGCCCTTTACCTGGGATTGAAGAATACCATTCACGAGTACCTGGAGTGTATCCAGCCATAAACAAGCTGGCATTCACAAAAAAAATTGGATTATCCGCGTGTATCTCTGTTTGTTCTGTCCTGGTTCTCATTTATTGCCACCCCCTAGTCATCCAATTATCAACGATCGCTCCAAAACAAAGGAATGACCACCAAATGACAATTGAATGACCTTGTAACGACAGAAGGCAAACTTTCGGATTTTATTTAAAGAATCAGTCTTTATGAAACTATACTACCGCGAAGAAGGCAAAGAAAACGAGCAAACCATTGTGATTGTGCATGGGCTTTACGGTTCGTCAGACAATTGGCTGACGGTTGGCAAAAAGCTCGGAAAAATGCACCACGTGTATATGGTCGACCAGCGGAACCACGGCCGTTCGCCCAATGCGGACGAGCACAATTACGAAGATATGACAGAAGATTTGGCTGGGTTCTTTGAAGAACACCAAATCGAAAAAGCAATCGTTATCGGACACAGCATGGGCGGAAAAACAGCCATGTACTTCGCTGCACAATACCCGGAGAAAATTGACAAGCTGATCGTTGCGGATATCGCCCCGAAAAATTATTTCGAACTTCAGGAAAAAGGACAATATTACCTGCACCAGCACATTCTCGAATCGCTGAAAGAAGTGCGGAAACACCAATTTGAAACGCGTGAGGAAATTGCCGACTTTTTAAGCCTTAAACTCGACAACAAAGGCTTGGTGATGTTTTTGTTGAAAAACGTTTATCGAAACAAGCAAACCAAAAAATTCGACTGCCGCATCAATGTCGATGTACTGTACGACCACCTGGATGAAGTAATCAGTGGGGTAAACTATCGCTGGATGGAAGATCGGATGCCGATTTTAAACTATCCGGTGCTGTTTATCAAAGGTGAAAAATCACCTTATATTTCCGAAGAAGACGAGAAAAAGATTAAAGAGATTTACCCCGAAGCGCAAATCACCACCATTCCCGATGCGGGACACTGGCTTCATGCCGAGCAGCCCAAATTGTTTATGGAAGCGCTCGAAAGATTTATTTGACTCTGCAGTTGGACTAACGCCGTAAAGCTTTGTTCCGACACCTCAAAGCGTCTTCCCTAAAACCAACATTTGCGAGCCGTCAGGAAGGTAATTGTCGATTCGGCCATGCTCCGTAAAACCTTGTTTCCGATAAAACCGGATGGCTTTCTCAAAATCCGGATGTTGGTAGGTTTCCACAAAAAACTTTCGAAAGCCACGCTGCCGGGCTTTTTCCTCAACTTCCGCCAAGAGCGCTTTGCCATAGCCTTTGCCCTGCTCTGCCGGCGAAACGGCAAACCAGGCCAGCCAAACATTTTCGGGTGGTCCCCAGGCATACTGATGAAGCCCCACAATTCCTTTCACCTGATCATCCTTCCACCATAAATAGTAATCGTGCCCATCATTTAACCCGTGCCCTGCACATTCAAAATGAAAATGCATGGTTTCGGCAGCCCACTTTCCTTCATCCTCGTTCATGGCCTGGCTAATCAATTCTACGGCCTTCTCAATATTTTGGGCCTGCATATGGGTAATTTCAATTGTTCTGTGTTCCTTCATTTTCACGACGAATTTGATTTTGTTTTCAGTATAGAAAGTCGATAAACGACGTTTCAAACTTATTCAAAAAAGGTAAGAAAACACAAGAAAGAAGGCATTGTCGCAATCCTCCCCCTGATTCGTCGTATTTACACTTCATCATTTTGAGAAAATGGTGCTAATTTTATCCAATCGGATTAGTAGAAAAAATTGACACTCAAAACGATTCATCATGAAAACAAAAGACAAAACAGAAATCACCGTCAGTGCGACCATTCAGGCACCCGTTGAAAAAGTTTGGCAAGTGTGGACTGACCCAAAGCATATTGTACACTGGAACAACGCCTCCGACGACTGGCACACGCCCTCAGCCGAAAGCGACTTGCGCGCGGGAGGCACCTTCCGTTCGCGTATGGAAGCCAAAGACGGCAGTATGGGCTTTGATTTTGAAGGCGTGTTTGACGAGGTAATCCCAAACCGAAAGCTGAGCTACACCATGGGCGACAACCGACACGTAGAAATCGTGTTTAGCAGCCATGGGAAGGACACCAAAGTTGAAGAAACCTTTGAGGCCGAAACAAGCAACTCGCCCGAAATGCAGCGCGAAGGCTGGCAAGCCATTTTAAACAACTTCAAAAACTACGTTGAATCTTCGAACAAACAGGAAACGATGCATTTTGAAATTGAAATCGATGCCCCGGCACAAGCGGTTTACCAAACCATGCTCGACGAAAAGCATTACCGCGAATGGACCGCCCTTTTTAACCCGACATCGCACTACCGCGGGTCGTGGGAGAAAGGCGAAAAGATTCTTTTTATTGGGGAAGATGAAAAAGGAAACGCCGGCGGAATGGTGGCCCGAATCAAGGAAAATATTCCAAACAAATTTGTTAGCATCCAACACCTGGGACTCCTTCAAGGCGATCAGGAGATTACAAGCGGCCCCGAAGTTGATGGCTGGGCTGGGGCCCTGGAGAACTACACCTTCGAGGAAGCAGATGGAAAAACCCAACTTTCGGTCGATGTCGATACCAACAAAGAATACAAAGCGTACTTTTCGGAAACCTGGCCCAAGGCCTTGAATAAACTGAAAGAAATTTGCGAAAAATAATTATCAACCACAAAAACACAACAATTATGGGCACAGTAAGCACCTATTTAAATTTCCACCGCAACACGGAGGAAGCGTTCAACTTTTACAAGTCTGTTTTCGGCACAGAATTTCCAAGCGAAGGAATCATGCGATACAAAGATGTTCCACCGTCGGTAGAAATGCCTCCCCTCCCCGAAGCTGACCAAGACCTGGTGATGCACGTCTCCTTACCCATTCTTGGCGGTCACCTGCTCATGGGATCCGACGCGCCCGAATCCATGGGATTCAAACTCAACCAAGGCAACAATGTCTACATCACCCTGTTGCCGGACACCCGGAAGGAAACCGAACGCCTGTTTAATGCCCTGGCGGAGGGTGGCGAAGTAGAAATGCCCTTGCAAGACATGTTTTGGGGCGATTACTACGGAAGTTGCAAGGACCGTTTTGGCGTGCATTGGGCACTAAATTGCGAAGAGAAGGCAAGTTGATGGCATTATCGCAACGAACTTGCAACAACGGTCACCAGTACTACAAAAGCAGTGACTGCCCTACTTGCCCGGTGTGCGAGGCCGAGCGGAAACCGGAGAATGGCTTTCTGTCACTACTCGCGGCCCCGGCAAGACGGGCTTTGGAAAACGAAGGTATCCGAACAATCCATCAACTGGCCGAGCGACGCGAATCGGAGATTCTGAAGCTGCACGGCATGGGAAAGGCCTCATTGCCCAAGCTTCATTCGGCACTAAAAGAACACGGGCTCCGATTTCAACCGGAGCCTAACTCGAAAAAATAAAATCGCTTGGTCGGCATAGCCATGGCATCTCCAGCTATGGTCAGGAACAGCTAACTATCAATTTAAAAAAGCAAATTCATGAGGAAAATAATTTCATTTATGCACCTGTCGCTTGACGGCTTTGTAGCGGGACCGAACGGAGAAATGAACTGGATAAAAGTTGACGAGGAAATTTTTGACTATGTCGGCAAGCGGATCAGCAAAGGCGACACAGCCTTATATGGGCGAGTAACTTATCAGATGATGGAAGACTACTGGCCGACCGCAGCAGACAAGCCGACCGCAACCAAACACGACATTGAACATTCAAAGTGGTATAGTCAGGTTCACAAAGTTGTTTTATCAAAAACAATGGAAAATACCGGTTTAACCAATACTACAATCATCAGCGACAAGCTTGCAGACAAGCTGAATGAAATAAAGCAAAGGGAGGGTGAAGACATCTTGCTTTTTGGCAGCCCCACAGCAACCCATTCACTCATTCAACAAAACTTAATTGACGGCTACTGGCTGTTTGTCAATCCGATTATTCTTGGACAAGGCATTCCATTGTTTGCAAACATCAAAGAGAAAATAAAACTCAGGCTGTTGCCAACTACCCGCCAATTTGTTTGCGGGGTAACCGAACTGAATTACGCAGTGGACAGACAATAACAACGAAGGAATTTCGAAATCGCCTCCTTCGGGTAGCTGTAAAAACGATAAAATGATGCCAGAAAACAGATTACTTAGAATGGACAACGTTGGGCTCGTTGTCGAATCGCTCGATAAGGCCATCTCCTTTTTTGCAGAGATTGGGCTGGAACTCGAGGGGAGGACCATCATCGAAGAAAAATGGGCCGGCCGTGTGACCGGACTGGACGGCCAGCGTGTGGAGATCGCCATGATGGTGACCCCCGACGGTCACAGCCGGCTCGAGATTTCGCAATTCCTGGCCCCACCCGTCATCTCTGATCACCGCGCTGCCCCGGTAAACGCCCTCGGCTACCTGCGTGTCATGTTTACCGTTGAAGACATTGACGAGCTGCTATCCAGGCTCAGCAAACATGGCACTCAACTCCTAGGCGAAGTGGTTGAGTACGAAAACACGTATCGGCTCTGCTATATTCGCGGCCCCGAGGGGATCCTCATCGGACTGGCAGAACCACTCAATCATTCGTGATTAAAAAAATTCCAATTGATCAACGCAACCTTTAATAGCATCAAGCCGTCTGACGGATCTTTATAAACAGCAACTGAATCAAAGTGAAAGAAGAGAATTATCCCCCACACCATTCAACATTTCGCCAGCGCACGTCCATCTGGCACGAGTTTAAAAACGCGCTCAAAGGAACGGAATCTGACTACACGCAAATTAGTCTCAAAAAAGCTATTTTTCTATTGGCCGTTCCCATGATTTTGGAATTGGTCATGGAATCAACCTTTGCTGTGGTCGACATCTATTTTGTGGGCAAGCTGGGTGCGTCGGCAGTTGCCACCGTAGGGTTGACCGAGACCTACCTCTTTTTGCTGTATTCCATTGCCATGGGACTAGCCACCGCCGTAACAGCCATCGTAGCTCGGCGCATTGGACAGAAAAACAAGGAAGGCGCCGGAACATCAGCCATCCAGTCTATCTTTCTGTCCATTTTGGCCTCCGTCCCATTTGCGCTGGGAGGAATCTTTTTTGCAAAAGATTTGCTCGCGCTGATGGGTGCGGACGAATGGGCCATTGAGCATGGTTACCGGTACACGCAGTGGATGCTTGGCGGAAATGGCATCATCATGCTGCTTTTCGTCATCAATGCCGTGTTTCGCGGGGCTGGCGATGCGGCCATTGCCATGCGTGTACTTTGGATTTCAAACGGAATTAATATTCTCCTGGACCCACTGCTCATCTTCGGGCTGGGCCCCATTCCGGCTATGGGTATCGAAGGCGCGGCCATTGCCACCAATATTGGCCGGGGTGTTGGTGTAGCTACTCAGTTGTGGGTACTTTTCAGAGGAGGCAAGCACATCCGGGCCACCCGTTCGCACCTTCGCTGGGATGCCAAAGCAGCACGCAATATTTTTCGTACTTCATTGGGTGGAATCGGGCAGATGATTGTGGCAATGACCTCGTGGATCTTTCTAATGCGCATACTTGCTGACGTCGGGAGCGAAGCAGTGGCCGGCTCAACCATTGCCCTGCGGATCATGATGTTCACGATGATGCCCGCCTGGGGCTTGTCGAATGCGGCAGCCACACTGGTAGGACAAAACCTCGGAGCGGGAAGGCCGGAGCGCGCCGAATCGGCCATCTGGAAGATCGGAGTCTACAACATGGGATTCTTAATTTCGGTATCAGTCGTTTACTTTTTCTTCAACCGGTCACTCATGCACATCTTCACTTCGGATATGCTGGTTACCGAAATCGGCTCAGAATGGTTGCGCATTTTGTCATACTCCTACTTGGTTTATGGCTGGTGGATGGTTTCAACTCAAGCGTTTAACGGAGCAGGCGACACGAAAACGCCAACCAAAATCAACTTGGTTTTCTTCTGGTTGATACAAATTCCGCTATCCTATTTTCTGGCTATCCAATTCGGATGGGAGCACTCCGGCGTTTTCTGGGCGGTGTTTTTTTCAGAAACATCTGCTGGGTTATTCACGCTTTGGCTGTTTACCCGTGGCACTTGGAAACGAATGCAGGTGTAAACACGGAGTCAGCTCCGAAAAAAGAGTCATCCGATGAATGATCTCGCAGTGGACTCAATAGTGCTTTTTTGAAAATCAGCCTCCATATACAGCGATGAACGATTTGGCCTCACGAATCGTTTCAAAACGAATGAATGACTTTTTTAATGACATTCAGTAATAGAGCAAATAATTTAAAAACACCTACCATGTCAGAAACTTATGTCGCCCTGCTTCGGGGCATTAACGTCGGCGGACATCACAAAGTCCCCATGGCCGAGCTTCGAAAAACAATGGAAAAGATGGGCTTTAAAAAAGTAAAAACACTGCTCAATTCAGGGAATGTAATTTTTGAAGGAGCTTTCAGTCCAATAACAGATCCTGAAGAACTAGTCAGCACCGGTTTGGAAAAAGCCTTCGGATTTCCGATCCCGGTGCTGATTCGAACTGCTGAGGAGATCCGGGAACTGATCCGATCCCAGCCGTTTGAAAGAGTGGAAGAAGCCAAAGACACCCGTTTGTATGTTTCTTTTTTGAAACATGATCCGAAAATTCAAATTGAGTTACCGTGGACTGCCGATGATGGATCGTTTCGCATCCTGTCGGTACAGCAAAAGGCCATTTGTAGCGTACTTGATCTGTCGATTACCAACACCGTGAAAGGAATGGATGCCCTCGGACAGCTTTTCAGCAAAGCGACCATGACCACCCGAAACTGGAAAACCATCAACAGAATCGCTGAAAAATTAGACTGACAGTGATGACAAAAAAAGCCTCGATAAAATTATACGCGGTTGTATTTTTGGGTAATTTCTTTCAGAAAGATGCGTCGTGAGCGCCGGAGCTGACTCCACCGAAAGCGCCACTCCCAGTTTCCTGATGCAACACCGGGAACGTTCATTCGCCCCTTGGCATCGAGGCGGAGCAAGTCTTGCATGGGCATAATGGCGATGTCGGCCACCGATCCCCAGCAAGCTTCAATCACCGGATCAAGTGCCCGACGCCGGGTCCGCTTAAAATACCGTTGCAAATTTCTTCTCTCTTCTTTTTTAACCGACTTCAGCCACCCCAAGGTGGTGTTGTTATCGTGCGTTCCGGTGTAAACCACAAAGTTCTTCCCGTAATTGTGCGGCAGGTGCTCGTTGGTAGCATCCGAAGCAAAGCCAAATTGTAAAACCTTCATCCCGGGCAGGTTGAAATCATCACGCAACTTTTCCACCTCAGGCGTTATAACCCCCAAATCTTCAGCAATCACAGGCAACTCTCCTATTTGAGATTTTAGCATTTGAAGCATTTCATAACCCTTAGCCAGCCACCACTCGCCATTGATGGCTGTTTTCTCACCAGCCGGAACCGACCAAAACGACTCCAGACCACGAAAATGATCGATCCGAATAATGTCGAACATGTTCAGACAAAAATGCAAGCGAGCCATCCACCAGTCAAACCCGCGCTCTGCCAAGCGGTTCCAGTCAAAAACTGGACATCCCCAAAGTTGGCCGGTCTCACTAAAATAATCGGGTGGAACGCCGCCAACATGGGTCGGTTTGCCTTCGTCATCGAGCAGAAAAATATCCTGGTTACCCCACACATCGGAACTATCCAGCGACACGTACAAGGGCAAATCGCCAAACAACTGAATACCGCGGTCATTGGCATACTGCTTCAACTCAAACCACTGCTTGAAAAAAATAAACTGCACGAACCGGTGAAAATTGATCGACTCGGCATATTGCAAATGAGCCTTATCGAGCGTATGCACATCCCGATTTCTGTACTCCGTTTTCCACTTGTTCCAAACCACATCCAGGTTATATTCCTTCAAGGCCTGAAACAAAGCATAATCATCGAGCCACCACGAATGCTCACCCAAAAAATTATAATAAGCGTCCTTAAAATCATCAAAATTGGTATTAAAACGCCCAAAAGCTTTCTTCAACAGATTACTTTTCAAAAATCCAATCTTCTCGTATTCAACTTTGCGCTCCGAGAAATGCATTAAATCAGTTAACTCTTCAGTCTTCAACAAGCGGTCCTCAACCAGTTTATCCAAGCTGATCAACAAATCGCTTCCGGCAAAAGCCGAATAACTTTGGTAGGGCGAGTTGCCGTAACCCGTTGGCCCAAGCGGCAAAATCTGCCAATATTTCTGTCCGGTTTCCTTCAGGAAATCCACGAAAGCAAAAGCATCATCCCCCATGCTTCCAATCCCGTATTTTCCGGGCAGTGAACTGATATGTACTAAGATCCCACTACTTCTCACCATACTTTGCCAGTTGTTTTCGGTAGAAATCCAGATGGGTAGCTGTTTCGCGAACCAGACGCTGAACTTCCAGTCCATGTTTCAAATCGGGCACAAAAGCTTTTTCATCCTGACCACCCAAAAACAGGTAATGACCATGGATCATGGAGCGCAACCAGCCCGGCGGCACATGTCCCGAAGGAAAACTGCTGATGGGCTGATAGTGACTTCCAACAGGTTGAGTTACCCATTGCCGCGTATCTTCCAAAAAGTATTCGAACGACTCGGCCCGGTGTGAAGAATAACGTAAAGTTCCTTTTTCAGCATAAATTTCAAGCTGAACCAAATCACCGGTTCCTGAACTGATGCGACTGGCCGACAGGTTACCAACCGCCCGGGTCTTTCGGTCAACAAGCGAAATCAGTGAAAACAAGTCCGAATCGTCAGGAACATCCGCAAAATGTCCGCCCTGCAAAGCGCTTGTAATTTCGAGCTTTTCGCCCAAAAAAGCCAACAGCAAACTGATACCATGCGAACCCAAATCGGCCATAGCGCCTCCATCGGGTGCAGGTGTTAAACGTGTCTGCCGTTTGTCGCGATAACTTTTCTGTAAATAATCGCCGTGGTAGTATTTTAAATCGAAATGAATGGGTTTTCCCAGTTTGCCCGACTTCCAAAAGTCAATGGCTTCGCGCACCGAAGCGGTTTGTAAATACTGAAATCCAACCTGAACTTTCCGGCCATCGAGGGCCAATTCAGCCAAATCCTTTTCTTCCTGCAAGCTCGAACAAACGGGCTTTTCAAGGTAAATTCGTTTCACATTCGGCATGTTCGCCACCGCTTTCAAATGATCGGCGTGCACCTTGTTCGGTCCCAAAATCAGCACCGTATCAATTGCTTCATTCTGCACAAAATCATCAAACGACTGAGCTTGCCGAAACCCATAGCTTTCAGCAAACTGTTGACGACTCTCCGGCTGCTGCGAGCATACCGACTCAAAAACCACCTGCGGCGTGTTCGAATAAAAATACCGCAGCGAATTCAATGCAAAAGCATGTGCCTTGGCAATTCCGCCAGCGCCTAAAAATCCAATTTTAACTGTTGACATAAGCATTTCCAGTTTGAGCGTCAAAAATAAGCCTTTTCTCCCGAACCGTTTTCCTTTTCCTATTAAATCGGTGGCTTGTTATCAATATTTCCTCCGAAAACGTACCTTTGCCCGATAACAAAATAGTCAGAAATTTTGGAGATCGTTTGTCCCTGTTTTAAAATCCGAAGAAAGAAGACGATCTCAGAACAGCAAAAGCACACGACTAAAAAACTGAAAAACAATGGCAGCAATTGGCTTAATCAACGAACTGGAGGTTGTAAAAGAAGTAGATTTTGGTATTTATCTTGATGGCGGCCCGCATGGCGAAATCCTGATGCCCAAACGCTACGTGCCTGAAGGATGCAAACCGGGAGATACGCTGGAGGTGTTTATTTACCTCGATTCGGAAGACCGGCTGTTGGCAACCAACGAAAAACCCAAAGCAATGGTGGGCGATTTTGCACTGCTAACCGTCGTTTCGGTCACCCCTGTAGGCGCCTTTCTGGATTGGGGATTGCCCAAGGATTTGCTGGTCCCATTTCGCGAGCAGCAGCAACGTATGGAGGCTGGAAAGTCCTATCTGGTGTATGTTTACCTGGACGATGAAAGCCAGCGTATTGTCGCCACTTCGAAACTGGATAAGTGCGTGGACAACATTCCGGTTGATTATGAAGTGGGCGAAGAAGTGGACCTGATTATTGCCGGACAAACCGACTTGGGATTCAAAGCGATCATCGACAACAGTCACTGGGGAATGATCTATAAAAATGAAGTTTTTCAACCACTTGCAACCGGGCAAAGGCTGAAAGGCTTCATCAAAAACATTCGCGAAGATGAAAAGATTGACTTGTCACTCGAAAAAGAAGGCTACGAAAAAATTGACGACATCTCACAGTCCATCCTCAACAAGCTGGCTGCCAACAGCGGATTTCTTTCGTTAACCGACAAAAGTTCGCCCGAGCTAATTAAAAGCAACTTACACATCAGCAAAAAGAATTTTAAAAAAGCTATCGGCTCATTGTATAAACAACGGTTAATCAGCATCGAAGAAAACGGAATCCGAATGCTTTAACCGACAACTGAAAACCGACAACCGATCACTTTCCATGAAAGTTTGCATTGCAGAAAAACCAAGTGTAGCAAAAGAAATTGCACAAATTATTGGAGCAAAATCCCGCCATGATGGCTATTTTGAAGGAAATGGTTACCAGGTGAGCTGGACATTTGGACATTTGTGTACACTGAAGGAACCGCACGACTACACCACCCGCTGGAAATACTGGAACATCCACGAGCTGCCCATGATCCCCAAACGTTTTGGAATAAAGGTTATGGACGATTCGGGTGTGAAAAAGCAGTTTTCAATTCTGGAACGACTGATCTCTAAAGCCGACGAAATCATTAACTGTGGGGATGCCGGACAGGAGGGAGAACTGATTCAGCGCTGGGTACTAACCAAAGCCGGCAACAAGGCACCAATCAAGCGGCTATGGATTTCTTCGCTCACCGAAGAAGCCATCCGCGAGGGATTTGAAAAGCTGCTGCCTGGCAACGAATTTGACAAACTGTACGAAGCCGGAAGCGCCCGTGCCATTGGCGACTGGCTTTTGGGAATGAACGCCACCCGATTATACACGCTCAAGTACGGACAAAACAAGCAGGTGCTTTCCATTGGCCGGGTGCAAACCCCCACCCTCGCCCTGATTGTGAACCGCCAGCAGGAAATTGACAATTTCAAACCCGAACCTTTTTGGGAAATCAAAACCCTTTATCGCGAAGCCACTTTTTCCTACACCTCCGGACGCTTTCAGAAAAAAGAAAAAGCCGAAATCGTGTTGCAGGAAATTTCGGACAAGGATCTTTTTATCGGGAAAATTGAAAAGAAGAACAGCAAGGAACACCCGCCGCGTTTGTTCGACCTCACCTCGCTGCAGGTGGAATGCAACCGCAAGCTAAACCTAAGTGCTGACGAAACCTTGCGCACGATTCAGGCACTTTACGAAAAGAAAGTCACCACCTACCCGCGCGTTGACACCACGTTTTTGTCCGATGATATTTACAAAAAAGTGCCTGGTACACTGAAAGCATTGAAAGGCTATGAAAACCTGACCCAGCCGGTGCTGAGCGGAGGGAAAATTCGCAAATCGAAAAAAGTATTCGACAACAAGAAAATCACCGATCACCATGCCATTATTCCAACCGGTGTTTACCGGATTGATCTGACCGAATCGGAACGTAAAGTGTACGATATGGTTACCAAACGCTTTATTGCCGTTTTTTACCCCGATTGCGAAATTGCCAACACCACCATTGAAGCCAACATTGAACAGCACCAGTTTAAGGCCAACGGCAAGCAAATTCTAAAGCCAGGCTGGCGTGCGGTCTTTCAAAACGACAAAAAAGCGGGCCAATCCGACGATAATATTCTGCCGGTATTTACCACCGGTGAGCACGGCCCACACCAACCCGAATTGCAGGAAAAGCAAACCCAGCCGCCCAACTATTACACCGAGGCGACTTTGCTGCGTGCCATGGAAACCGCCGGAAAAAACATGGATGACGATGAACTCCGCGAGCTGATGAAAGAAAACGGCATCGGACGGCCATCAACCCGCGCCAACATCATCGAAACGCTGTTCCGAAGGCGCTACATTCAAAAGGAACGCAAGCGACTGGTAGCAACGCCAACTGGAGTGGATTTGATCAACACCATCGAAAATGACTTGCTCAAATCGGCTGAGCTCACGGGCATGTGGGAACGGAAGCTCCGTCAAATCGAATCTGGAGAGCTGGACATCGCCCAGTTTATGGCCGAACTAAAAAACATGGTCACCGAAGTCATCTGGCAGGTAAAAAATTCGAAGAAAAAAGAAATCACCATCCTGGAAGATCCGGAGGCAAAGGCAAAGGAACAGGCGAAGGCGAAGGGAAAAGGGGCAAAGAAGAAAATGGACAAACCGGCCAACGAATCGATTTGTCCGAAATGTAAAAAAGGAAAACTGCTGAAAGGGAAAGCTGCATGGGGATGCTCTGAATGGAACAATGGCTGCCACTTCAAAGTGCCGTTTAAATGGTTTGGGAAGAAACTAACCGACAAACAAATCGAGGCGCTCATCAGTAAAGGTAAATCTCCGTTAATCAAAGGATTCAACTACGAAAAGCTGAAACTTGACGGGCGTTTGGTATTGCATGAAGATCAGGCCATCCAGCTTCAACCTGAAATAAAAGACGAACCCACTTGTCCCAAATGCGACACTGGCAGAATACTGAAAGGCAAAACTGCCTGGGGCTGTTCCAACTATAAAGCTTGTGCTTTCCGTGTGCCCTTCGAAATTGAAGCAAAAGCCAAATGAGTTTACTGCAGAACAGGCTTGATCGGCAATCGAACATGGCTTCCGGTTGGTTCCGAACCAACTTCATCCAGTAAGAAATTCGGACTCAAAGAAAAAATGAAGTAATACTTAATAATTTTATAACTTTGCCTCGAACAAAACCAACAACATGAATCGCATTGGAGAACGAATTAGAAAGAAAAGGGAACTTTTGAATCTTCATTTGAACGAACTCGCTGGAAAAGTAGGAGTTAGCTCTAGTGCCCTTTCCCAAATCGAAAAATCCAAATCGTTTCCTTCCATTTTAACCCTCAAATCGATTGCTGAAAACCTGCACACAACGGTTGGAGAACTTATCGGCGAAAACGAATCGCTTGTTAACAATCCGGTAGTCAGCCGCAAAGACATCAAATACATCGACCAAAACCAATCCGGCACCATGATCTACCTGTTGTCGCATCACGATGCCAATAAACAAATGGATACCTACTTGGTGCGCTTTGCCCGAACATCGGGCATTGAAGGCTTTTTCACCAACTCTTATGGCCAGGTTTTTTGCCATTTACTCTCAGGCGAAGTCCGATTCGACCTGGACGGAAAAAGCTATGTGCTAAAACCCGGCGACAACATCTACTTCAATGCCAAAACCCCGCACGACGCCATTAACAGCCACAGCGGCATTAGCGAACTGCTGTGGATCCAATCTCCGCCCAACTTCTAAGTCTATTTCTGGAAATTAAGTACCACTTTATTTTTTAAGTAGTTTTTATATCTTTGCCGTCAAAATAATGAGATGGGGAAAGATAAACCGACACACCCGAAACAGAAATCAAGTTGCAAAAACAAATCGGTGGGAAAACATCGTGTTTTTTGCCTCACAGTCGCCCAACAATAAAGAAATCGCTTTCGCCGAATCATTAGCTTGGAGAGTTCGCAATCTATTTTGCAAATAAATACCAGAGCAAAGGCTCCATCTTTTCGAAAATATACATGGAATGATGCTGTGCTAGGTTCTGGCCTCCGCGTTCAGGAGTAATTGGATAAAGAAAAAACCAAAATTCATTGACAATTCATTTAAAAGTGAAATTTATGTGCGATTTATTAAACATCCTTGACAACAAAAAAATCACCCTTCCATCGGATGTACAGATGATTCTAAAAAACTGTAAGTCCTATAACACCTTCGACACAGTTAAACAGTTGGCAACAGCAGCAGTTGATGGCGACCAGAAAAGTTTTGAGGTTAAATACAATATTCCCGGCAAAGGTGAAGTTTCCGAAGCAGTCGTTCACAAAGTGAGCAACGGAATTTCAGCAAATTACACCGAAGCCTACATGCGACGAAGAGATCCCGACACCATGGCCATTGCCGATGATCTACCAAGCGACAAAGAGCGTTTTTCTGATAAGTTTGGTTACGATTTCGACTCGCTAAGACAAGAAACTATCAACTGGCTTCAGGAGCAGGATTTAGCGGTGTTTTTCTACTTCGCAGGCCGCGACCAGATTGGTTCGGGAGGTATTGCCGTAGCTCCTGCCAATGCCGGTTTTTTTGCCATGGGGCTGGCCATGCTCCAGCAAATTATTCCGGTCAACGAATTGCCCGAAGGATTTTCCATTGACTCTGCGATCTACGTAGCGCCAACCTTCCGACACACCCATTTCAATGGAAAGCAAGTGGTTGTGCACAAGCGCTCCGACGATTTGCACGAGATTTTTTCCTACAACCTTTATCCGGGTCCAAGCGCAAAAAAGGGACTTTATGGAGCCTTGTTGACCAAAGGAGAAAAAGAAGGCTGGATCACGGCTCACTGCTCAACCGTTCAAGTGGTTAGCCCCTACGACAATGTCACCACATTCATGCACGAAGGCGCCAGCGGTGGTGGCAAAAGTGAGATGCTCCAAAACATTGTGCGTGAACCCAACGGACAAGTTCAAATTGGCGAAAACATTAAAACGGGTGAAAAACGACTGATCAACTTTCCGATTTTCTGTTCGTTCAACCCGGTAACTGATGACATGGCTCTGTGTCCGCCGTCCATTCAAAAAAACAATGGCAAGTTAACGGTTCTCGATGCTGAAAATGCGTGGTTTATCCGGGTCGACAGCATTAACGATTACGGAGATGATCCATTTCTTGAGAAACTGACAATCAAGCCAAAAGATCCGCTTTTATTCCTGAATATAAAATCGAAACCCGATTGCACCGCTTTGGTCTGGGACCATACCGAAGACGCACCCGGCAAGAAATGCCCAAACCCTCGGGTGGTTGTGCCAAGAGCCATTGTGCCCAATGTGGTGAATAAGCCGGTTACAGTTGATATCCGGAGTTTTGGGGTTCGGACTCCTCCTTGCACAAAAGAAGACCCGACCTACGGAATCATCGGACTATTTCACATTTTGCCACCGGCTTTGGCATGGCTGTGGCGACTCGTTTCGCCGCGCGGACACGCCAATCCCAGCATTGTTGACGGCGGAGGAATGGGAAGCGAAGGCGTTGGTTCTTATTGGCCTTTTGCCACCGGAAAAATGGTGACACACGCCAATCTTTTGCTGGAGCAGATTCTTCAGACTCCCCGCATGCGTTATACGCTGGTGCCCAACCAACATATCGGTGCCTGGAAGGTGGGCTTCAAGCCACAGTTACTGATGCGCGAATACTTGACCCGCAGAGGAAATGCCAAACTCCGCAGCGACCAATACCAAAATGCACGCTGCCCGCTCCTCGGTTTTGAGCTGAATTACCTGACCATTGAAGGCGCCAAAATACCGGCTCGCTTTCTTCAGGTGCATCAGCAAGCCGAAGTAGAAACGAAAGGCTACGATGCAGGAGCTGAGATGCTGTATGATTTTTTCAGAACAGAGTTGAAAAAATACCAGACACCCGAGCTGTCTGAAACCGGAAAACAAATCATTGATGCCTGTTTGTCCGGAGCGGGTGTTGACGAATACCTGTCCATTATTCCTATGGATTACCAATATTCATTCTTAATAACGAACGACAATGAGTAAAGTAGTAATTATTATGGGCTCAAAAGCCGACCTCGATTGGGCCAACCAAATCAGCAAAGTGCTTGATGGTTTTGAAATCAGCAACGTTTCCAGAATTGCATCAGCACACAAAGTGCCGTTGAAATGCTACGAGTTAATCAAAGCATACGAAAAGGAAAATGTGGTGTTCATCACCATTGCAGGAATGAGCAATGCACTTAGCGGATTTACCGATGCGCAAACGCACTGCCCGGTCATTGCCTGTCCGCCTTACAGCGACAAATTTGGAGGAGGCGACTTGTATTCAAGCGTGCGCATGCCGTCGGGAGTGGCCCCCTTAACCGTGCTAAGCCCCGAAAATGCAGCGCTGGCCGCAGCAAAAATCTTGGGCCTATCCAACCCTGAGATTCAGTCAAAAATTTCTGAATATCAAAACAAAAAACGGGTTGCACTCGAAGAAGCAGATCAGGCTCTGCAAGGGTAAAAGGCCTGTTTAGAGGACAAAGAATACCAACAGAAATGAATATCCAACAATTGAAAGAAGCTGCCCGAATCATCAACGCGGGCGGTCTCGTTTCATTTCCAACAGAAACAGTTTACGGATTAGGCGCCAACACGCTTAATTCCGTAGCTGTTGCTAAAATTTTTCAATTGAAAGAGCGGCCGTCATTCGATCCGCTCATTGTGCATATTGCCTCGCTTGACGACCTGAAAGCGCTGACTGACGAGCCCTCGGACGCGGTGATGCAATTGGCCGAAAAGTTTTGGCCCGGACCACTAACCCTGGTTCTGCCAAAAAGCAAACTGGTCCCCGACATTGTCACATCCGGATTACCAACTGTCGGTATTCGCATGCCTGACCACGAGCTGGCACTGAACCTGATCCGGATGGCAAAATGTCCGATTGCGGCACCTAGCGCGAACAAATTTGGGCAGCTGAGCCCGGTAACTGCAGAGCATGTCAGAAAACAGCTACCTGACGTGGATTACATTCTGGATGGCGGAACAACCACCGTAGGTATTGAATCCACCATCGTGTCCGTTGAAGGAAACGTTTGCACCTTGCTTCGCCCGGGAAAAATCAGCCTGAATGATATTGAAAAAGCGCTGCCCGGCGTGTTTGTATTCAACGACAAAAAGCCAGAAAAACTGGTGGCTCCCGGCTTGCTAAAAAGCCACTATTCGCCAAACAAACCCTTGTACATTTACGATCGGACAAACGTGCGGCTTCCTGATTCGTCCGGCCTCATTTTGCACGGACAAAAAGAACTTCACACGAATTGTGACAAACTGGTCTATACTTCAAAAACATACAACCAGCTGGAAATCGCGGCCAATTTATTTTCAGCACTTCATAGGATGGAAGACGATGCAATGGTTAAACAAATATTTATTGAACCTGTTGTTGAATCAGGTTTGGGCATCGCCATCATGGACAGGATAAAAAAAGCAGTATACAAATATCAAGAGAGAACATAATGTGGGCACATACCAAAGAAACGCAGGATAAAATTACGCCACAGCAAGCGCTGGAGTTTTTAAAAGAAGGCAACGTCAGGTTTTTGAAAAACCTTAAAGTGAACCGGAACCTGCTCATGCAAGTCAATCAAACCTCAGAAGGCCAGTTTCCCTTTGCCACCATTTTAAGTTGTATTGACTCAAGAACCTCGGCTGAATTGATTTTCGACCAGGGCCTTGGCGATATTTTCAGCATTCGTATTGCCGGCAACGTACTGAACGATGACATTTTGGGAAGCATGGAATATGCCTGCGGAGTGGCCAATTCGAAAATCATTGTCGTGCTGGGACACACCCGGTGTGGCGCAGTAATCAGTGCTTGCGATCAGGTTAAACTGGGACACATCACCGGGCTCCTGCAAAAAATTAAACCGGCTATTGAAAGCGAAACGACAATGAGCTCGGAAAGAAATGGCCAAAACCTGACCTTCGTAAATCGAGTCAGCGAAATCAATGTGCAGCTCACCATCAACCAAATACGCCAGCAAAGCCCGATTCTTTCCGATTTGGAAAAAGACGGTAAAATCATCATCGTGGGTGGCATTTATGATGTTGAAACCGGAATCGTTTCCTTTTTCTGATTGCACTGAAAAAGCGTTCAACCCCAACTTATTTGCGACCGCAAATCCCGCTGCGATAGCAAAAACGCCTGAGCTTGCTGCTTTTGGAAATTTCAAAAACTCAGCTATTTTTGTCGTACCGAAACAAAAAAGCATGGATACGACTGAAATACTAATTACCATCCGGAAAATTGTCCGGTCCATCAACCTGGAATCCAAAAAGATACAAAAAGAATACGGCGTGAGCATTCCGCAAATTCTGTGTTTGAGCTATTTGCATGCGTCAAAGAACTATCAGTCTACCCAAGGCGAAATTCGCCGCTTCCTGAACCTGAACTCCAGCACGACAAGTGGAATTATCGATCGGCTTGAAATCAAGGGCTTCCTGGCCCGACTCCCCAAACAGGGCGACAAACGTGTCGTGAACATTGCCCTGACATCAAAAGGATCTGAACTGCTGAACCGCATTCCACCGCTTTTACACGACCGGCTGACCGAAAAGCTGCAAGCATTGCCAAACGTAAAACTGCATCAGATTCAGGAGAGCCTGCAAACGCTGGTGAACCTGCTTGATATTGGCCAGTTGGAAGCTTCGCCCATGCTCACCAGCGATGACCCCATTGAAGAAATGAAAGCAACTGATCGCTAATCCAAATCGATCCTTTCAGACTCATTCTGGATTCCACATTATTTTCTGCTGTCATTTTTCACTTTTGCATGATTTTTACAGCTAACGGCAATACACTAATTACCAAGTCGGTTATCTGTTAATTTTAAATCAAGTCAAACCCTTGTGGCTGTCTTGCATTTGGCTATTGACGGTTAAAAGCGTATTTTTGTTCCTATAGAAACCAATACTTCAACTATGGGAATTTTTAATGGCGCACAACAAGCGATCGCGACCAAAATCAACAAAACATCGACCCTGTCGAACTGGAACGATTGGAAGTGGCAGCTGAAAAACTCGATCAGCACCGTGGAACAATTTGAAACGCTGACTGGAATTAGTTTCAGTACATCGGAAAAGGAAAAACTAAGGAAGACCACCGAAAAATTTCCACTTTCCATTACCCCCTATTATGCTTCGTTAATCTCGAAAGAAAATTACGAGCATGACCCGGTTTTTAAACAGTCATTTGCCAATATCCAGGAACTGAATGTTTTGGACACGGACTTGGCGGATCCGCTTTCGGAAGACAGCGACAGCCCCGAAGAAGGCATCACCCACCGCTATCCCGACCGGGTTCTGTTTCATGTCAGTAACGTCTGCGCCATGTATTGCCGCCATTGCACCCGCAAAAGAAAAGTTGGCGACATCGATTTTGTTCCTTCCAAAGAACAGCTTCAAAAAGGTATTGACTACATTAAACGTACGCCGCAAGTGCGCGACGTATTGCTTTCCGGTGGCGACCCGTTCATGCTGCCCGACAGCAAAATAGACTGGCTGCTGGCCCAACTAACCGCCATTCCTCATGTCGAAGTTGTTCGCATAGGAACAAGAATGCCGGTTGTTTTACCCTACCGAATTACCGACGATCTGGTCAAAATTCTGAAAAAATACCAACCACTTTGGATCAATACACACTTTAACCATCCCCGTGAAATCACCACTTCAGCCAAGGAGGCCCTTACGAAATTGGCCGACGGAGGCTTCCCGCTGGGCAACCAAAGTGTGCTGCTGGCCAATGTCAATGATTGTCCGCGGATCATAAAAAACCTGGTGCACAAACTCGTACAAAACCGCGTGCGGCCCTACTACTTGTACCAGTGCGATTTATCAGAAGGACTTTCGCATTTCCGCACGCCCATTGGCAAGGGCATCGAAATAATGGAAAGCCTGATTGGTCATACCAGTGGTTTTGCGCGCCCAACCTACGTCATTGATGCTCCGGGTGGAGGCGGAAAAATACCCGTCATGCCTAACTACATCATTTCGTGGTCAACACACAAAGTGGTGCTGCGCAACTACGAAGGCGTCATCACAACCTACAAGGAACCCAATCACTACGAAAATATTTTTTGCGACCGGGATTGCGAAAATTGCACCTTGGACTTAAAGCTGGAAGGAAGCGAAGAAATTGAAGCGCTCGGAATTGAACGGCTTCTGGCCGACTCGAATGATTCCATTTCTTTAATTCCGGAGAATAATGAACGCTATAACCGAAGAGAGGAATAAAATGGATTTGATAGAGAAAATTGGTCATTCGCTGGTACATCACGGAAAATTCAACAACCGCATTTTCCTGCTGAAATACGATCCGAATGACCGCGCAAACATAACCCAAAAGTTGAACGAGCTGGCCCGGAAAAACGGCTATACAAAAATCATCGCCAAAATTCCGGCTGCTGCCCAACCCGTGTTTTTGCAGGATGGATTTACGCAGGAAGCTTTTATTCCGGCCTTTTACAAAGGTGAGGACGATGTGTTTTTCATGTCGAAATTTTTAAGCGACGAACGAAACGCCAGCCCAAACGAGGCGCTCAACACCCTGGCCAATTTGTTGAATGAAGCCCCCAACAATAATGGCGTTGCACTCGACGATCGTTTCGACTTAGGCCTGGCGAAACCGGAACACGCCGCAGAAATGTCGAAAATATTCGGAAAAGTGTTTGCCACCTATCCGTTTCCGGTTACCAATCCCGAATACATCAATAAAACCATGCAGGATGGCTCGGTCATTTATTTCGGGGTTTGGGACCAGGACCAATTGATCGGTGTTTCATCGGCCGAAGTGGATGCGGAAAACAAAAACGCGGAAATGACCGACTTCGCCGTATTGCCTGACTACCGCGGGCACAAGCTGGCCTACTTCCTACTCAAGCTGATGGAAGAAAAACTGAAAGAAAAAGAGTATAAAACCTTATACACCATTGCCCGGTTAAATTCGCCGGGAATGAATAAAACGTTTATCAATCACGGGTACCACTTCTCGGGTTTGTTGAAAAACAACACCAACATTTCCGGCCAGATTGAAAGCATGAACGTGTATTATAAAACCATTGAATAATGATTAGTCAACGACATTTGGGAAAACTATGTCCTTATGCCAAAGATTGTCCGGTATATCAGGAAGAGCTGAAGATCGAAAAGGTTTCATCTTTCCTGATCAAAAATGTTTTCTGCAACCGCGGATACAAAGGTTGGAAAAACTGCGAACGGTTCAACCTCGCAGAAGAAGGACGGGAAATTCCTGCAACAGCAACCCCTTATAAACAAAAATAATAATGAGAGAAAAAATCGAACTGAACAAAATTGAAGACAGTACAGAGAAAGAGATTATTAAACTACTCAGTGAAAACGAAAAATTCATGATGGGCGATATCCTGATGAAGCTAAAGTTGAGCTACCAGCGCGGTCATGAATACCTGAATTCGCTGTTGGACAAGGAATGGGTGAGCAACACGGAAAAAGCGCCGTATTACACCATCAACGTAGACCTTAAATAATGCATTGGATTGATCTGACCATTTTTACGGTCTACCTCATCTTCATGTTGGGCGTGGGCTATTTCTTTCTGCGCCGCAACAAAAATACGGATGATTACTTTGTGGGTGGACGAAAAATGAGCAGCCTGCATATTGGCTTGTCGGTGGTGGCAACCGACGTTGGCGGCGGATTTTCCATCGGCTTGGGCGGACTCGGATTTGTGATGGGATTGTCCGGCAGTTGGCTTTTATTTTCCGGCTTAATTGGCGCCTGGCTGACGGCTGTTGTTCTGGTGCCCAAAGTACACAAACTTTCGCAACGCCAAAACCTGCTGTCGTTTCCCCAGTTTCTTGAAAACAGCTACAGCAAACAGGTCGCACTCATTGCCGGAATCATTTCCGCCATTGGCTACCTGGGATTTACCAGTTCGCAAATTTTGGCCGGAGCCAAACTGGCATCGGCCACATTCCCGGCGCTTAATTTCACCACTGCCTTGCTGGTGATGGGAATTATTGCCGTGGTTTACACGGTCATTGGCGGATTAAAAGCAGTGATTTATACCGATACCATTCAGTGGATCATTCTGATGGGCGGATTAATTTTTGTCGCTTTGCCCCTTTCCTATTATGCCGTGGGCGGCTACGAAACCATTCGCCACACCTTGCCTGCTTCATTTCTGAGCCTGACGAACATTAGCTGGCAGCAGTTCCTGAACTGGATGGCCATTGTCATTCCCATTTGGTTTATCGGGATGACGCTTTACCAACGGATTTATGCATCGAAAACGCCTAAGTCAGCCCAGCGCGCCTGGTTTATCGCTGGCTTGTTCGAGTATCCGATTATGGCTTTTACTGGTGTCATTCTGGGTTTGCTTTCCAAAGTAGCCTTTGACAACGGCATGCTGGCCGGCTCCGGATTTCCGGCAGGCAGCGCCATTGACTCTGAAATGGGCTTGCCGCTGCTGCTAAAAACCGTGCTGCCGGTTGGCCTGACAGGAATCGTGCTGTCCGCCTATTTTTCTGCCATCATGTCAACAGCCGACAGCTGCTTAATGGCGGCGTCCGGCAATGTGCTGACCGACATTTTTCGTGGACACAACCACCGATCAAGCTTACGTTTTTCGCAAATCCTGACTTTTTTAATGGGAACCGTAGCCTTATTCATTGCACTGAAAATGCCCAATGTGCTTGAATTGATGCTCCATTCCTACACCTTCATGGTTTCAGGACTGTTTGTTCCGGTCATCGCAGCGCTCATCAAAACAAAAAACAATCCGGCAGCCGCTTTTTGGTCGATGATTGCCGGCGGCGCCACATCACTCAGCCTGATCATCCTGAACCCGGAACTGCCTTTCGGATTGGATCCAATTATCTTTGGAATTTCCAGCTCGCTGGTTGTTTTCATGCTGATTTCAGTGCTGACAAACCGAAGGCTGGCACCCCGCTAAAAACTATTTCAGAATCGCAAACTAATCCCTATTTTTGCCGCTCAATTATCGGGGATTTCATGAAAAATAAAAGGGTGCAATATTATGGGGCGGCGCTGCTCTCCATGTTTTTTTGGAGCTTTTCGTTCGTATGGTTCAAAGTAGCTTACGAGGCTTACGAACCCATGACCGTTGTGCTTATCCGGCTAACTTTGGCTGCGGCTATTATGTTTGCCGTTGCCAAAGCCATTGGGAAATTGCAGAAGGTAAAAAAAAGTGATTTGGGCTGGATGGTGTTGTTGTCGTTTTTCGAGCCATTCCTCTATTTTATGGGCGAAAGTTTTGGTTTGAAGTACGTTTCGTCAACCGTTGCGGCGGTTATTGTCGCTACCATTCCCCTGTTCACGCCATTTGCGGCCTGGTATTTTTTCAAGGAAAAACTCAGTGGTGCGAACCTGGCCGGGCTGGTCATTTCATTTGCCGGGGTAAGCCTGGTGGTGTTCGACCTGTCAACCGGACTTTCAGCATCGCCGCTGGGTATTGGGCTTGAATTTATTGCGGTATTGTCAACCATCGGCTATGCGGTTATTCTGAAAAAAATGGTGGCGACTTACAATGGATACACCATCATCAGCTACCAAAACCTGATTGGCGCTTTCATGTTTTTGCCTTTTTGGGCAATGTTCGAAGCCAAAGGCGCTTTGGCCACACCCTTTTCGCCCACCGCTTTTGCGGCCATCGTCAAGCTGGCGGTCTTTGCCTCCATCCTCGGATTCATCTTTTTCACCTACAGCATCCGCCACATCGGCATCAACAAATCAAACATGTTCATCAACCTGATTCCGGTGTTTGTTGCCTTTTTCTCCTTTTTTATTTTGGGTGACGAAATTACGCTCCAGAAAATGGCTGGAATTGCCGTGGTCATTGCCGGCCTGTTCCTGGCCCAGTTGAAACGCAGAAAACGTAAAGATGGAAGCTATCCGGTACTACAAACCTGACGAACTCAGGCAAATGACGGCCAACCGTCGGCAGGAGTTTTCGGTCTTGTTTCAGAAACTGAAAAAGAAAAAGCCGAAAAATCTCGACGCCATTGTTCACGCTTTGCACGACGAAGCTTTCGACCAGTTTGACTGCCTGGACTGTGCCAATTGCTGCTCCGGCATCAGCCCGATTGTAACCGACAAAGATGCGGAACGGCTGGCCAAAAGCCAGAAAATGAAGACGGTCGATTTTATCAATCAATACCTGTATGTGGATGAAGACCAGGATTACGTTTTTCAGCAAACACCCTGCCCATTCCTTATGGGCGACAACTACTGCTGTGTGTACGAAAACCGTCCGCGTGCCTGCCGCGAATACCCGCACACCGACCGCAAACGCTTTTACCAAATATTGAAGTTGACGCACAAAAACTGTGAAGTTTGCCCCGTGGTTTACGCCATCACCGACGAACTCACCAAAAGAGATTGGTAGCTGCTCGATCAGGATCAAAACAGAAAACTTTGAAAATCCACTAAATTCATCTCTTGATCAAAATAAAAAAATATCTTTGGTGTTTGATGAACAAACCGGTATCGGCTGATGATAACCAAACAACTCCTGTTAATTGCATTCCTTTTCGCAACAGTCAGGCTTAGCGCCCAGATTGGAGGTGAATCCACCTACGAATTTCTGAACCTGCCCAACTCGGCCCGCATGGCTGCGCTGGGAGGCAACCAGGTGGCCATTAACGACTCCGCCGATTTGAATGTGGCCTATAACAACCCGGCGCTGCTGCATGCCAGCATGGACAACAAGCTGCTGGTCAACTACGTCAATTATTTCGATGATATTCAGTTTGGCTATGCTTCGTACGCCCAAGATTACGGCGATTTGGGCGTTTTTGCATTGGGCATGCACTACATCAATTATGGCAAATTTATTTATGCCGATGAGTTTGGCGAACGAGGCGGGACTTTCAAAGCCGCCGAATACGCACTGAATATCCTGTGGTCGAAAAAAGTGAACCGATTTCGCGTGGGAGCTACCTTGAAGCCCATTTTATCTTCTTTTGAAGCTTATCAATCTTTGGGAATTGCTTTGGATGCCGGAGTGAGCTACGCCAGTCTGGATCAGCTAACCAACCTGGCTTTGGTTTTCAAAAACATGGGCACCCAAATCACCACCTATTATGACGGCGCCGAACGGGAGTCTATTCCGTTTGACATTCAACTGGGTTTTTCGAAGCGGCTGGAGCATGCCCCACTCCGCTTGTCGGCCACCCTGCAACACCTGCAAAAATGGAAACTGTCCCAGCCGGAGGAAGTGAGTTCAGGATTTGAAACGAGGATTGAGGAAGACGGGTTTGGAAAAATGTTTATGCGTCACCTGTTGCTGGGCGTGGAGCTGCTTCCGTCAGAAAATCTGTCCATTCGGGCTGGCTACAACTACCAGCGCCGGCAAGAACTCCTGTTTGACGACAAAGCCTCAACCGTTGGCTTTTCGTGGGGTTTTGGATTCAAAGTCAACCGTTTTCATTTCAACTACGGATCGGCCCGCTATCATCTGGCCGCAAGCAGCAACCACATTTCAGTAGCCATCAACTTAAACGAAAGTTTTCATTAAAACGGAACGGTCACTCCCAGCCAGGGAATGATGTTCACGCCTGTATCTTCTCCAAGAGGAATGACGCCGCCGTAATCCAGCCCTACTTTTCCCAACAGGCTACGCCCGCCCAACGAGAGCAAGCCAAAAGCATTGTCGCCCGGAAAGTAATAGTTCTCGGATACCAGATATCCCTTCGGGCCGAGCCGATATAGCGCACTCACGTTAAACACCGGGGATGAAGCAAAATCCTCATCAGCATATCCCCAACCCATTCCAAAACTGATGTTTTTTTGTCGTGAGCCGAAAGTCGTCACCCCGTAAAGAATCCCGAAGCCAATATCTTCACCCAACACAGCACCAAACAAACCGCCAAATCCCAAGCTTATTTTATCTTCTTCTAACTCAAACGAAACTTTTGGCGTAATCCAAACCGGTGTCGACTCTCCAAAGAACAAAACCAGGGGAATTGTTCCCAATCCCATTGAAAAATGATCACTCACACCATAAACAACCTGGTTAAAGTAAATCCAAACATTTTGATAGTAGCCTTCACCTTTTCGCAGTCCATAGCCGGCAGGAGCCCAAAAATACCGCGTATCCTGCGGGTACTCGGCCCAATACGCTGTCCCCACTTTCTTATAGCTCCCGAGCGTCTTAATCCGGACGACATTTACCCGCGGGATCATAATCTCTCCCAGCGTTTCAGATTCCAGCTTCAAACTCGTCTCATCTTCGTACACCAAACGCCCCTTAAAAACGCTACCGTCGGTGGTTTCCACCTGATAGAAAACATGCTCTTTCGAATCCTGAGCAAGCATTGACAAAGACAAAACAAGCAAAACCAGCAAAAGAAAAAGCGATGACGGTTTATTCATTGTGATTTTTTTTGAGTGACAACAGGTATACGCATATATCCATGGAAAGTGTCATTCTCCCAATCAATCGGACCTGACAAATAAGACCCAAAAATCTGCTGTTCTGTCGAAAAACAATATCTTTGCGCTCATGAATCAACCAACGGACAACAAAAAGATTGTCATTGCCATTGACGGCCACTCATCGTGCGGAAAAAGCACGGTTGCCAAACAGTTAGCCAAGCAGCTCGGCTACATTTACCTCGATAGCGGTGCCATGTACCGGGCCGTCACGCTTTTTGCCTTGCGTCATCAGCTAGCCGGAAACGGGAAGGTGAATGAACAAGCACTCATCGCTCGTCTGGACGAGATCACCATTGAATTCAGGTTAAATGAAACGACGGGCGAAAATGAAACCTTTCTGAATGGCGCAAATGTAGAAGAGGAAATCAGGCAGCTGCCTGTTGCCAGCCATGTGAGCCCGGTAGCAACCATTCGCGAAGTGCGCGAAGCCATGGTGCAACAACAGCAGGCGATGGGTAAAAACAAAGGCATTGTGATGGATGGCCGTGACATTGGCACGGTAGTTTTTCCTGATGCCGAACTGAAAATATTTATGACTGCCAGCCCCGAAGTGCGTGCCCAACGGCGTTACGACGAGCTAAAAGCGAAAGGGCAAACCATGAGCTTCGAGGATATTCTGAAAAACGTGGAAGACCGCGACCGCATTGATTCGGGCCGAAAAGAAAGCCCATTAAAACAAGCCGATGACGCCTTGATCCTGGACAACAGCTACCTGAACCGTGAAGAACAGCTGGAATGGGCACTGGCGAAGGCGAAAGAGCGAATGGAAGTTGTGGATTAGTCATTGGTTATTGGGGATTAGTAATTGGCGATTACATATTTGCTACTGGGCAAGCAGATTTCGGGTGAATCGAATGTTTTAAACCAAGCGATTCAAAAAACACGAAACTCAAAACTTGGAACTTAAATAAACTGTGAAAGTAGAGATCGATCATAAATCAGGTTTTTGTTTTGGGGTGGTGAATGCCATCACAAAAGCGGAAGAAACGCTCGACAAGGGAGGAAAGCTCTACTGCCTGGGCGACATTGTACACAATGGCATGGAGGTCAAGCGCCTGGAAGCCATTGGCCTGATTACCATTGACCGCGAAACTTTCTTCACCTTGAAAAATTGTCAGGTGTTGCTACGGGCGCATGGCGAACCTCCGGAAACCTACGAATACGCCAAAGCCAACAACATTGAGCTGGTTGATGCCACCTGCCCAGTGGTACTCAAACTACAGCAGCGGGTAAAAAAGGCGTTCAAGGAAATGGAGCAAAAAGACGGGCAAATCATTATTTTCGGAAAGAAAGGCCACGCTGAAGTGACAGGTTTGAACGGGCAAACCAACAACCAATCCATCATTGTTGAAGATGAAGATGACTTGCAGAAAATCAATCCGAACAAGCCCGCTTACCTGTTTTCGCAAACCACCAAATCATTGGATCAGTTTCATGATTTAGCCGGAAAGATCGGGCAAAAATCGACCGAAAAGCTGGTGATAAAAGATACGATTTGCCGGCAAGTGGCCAATCGGGTTCCCCGAATGAGAGAATTTGCCACACAACATGACATCCTGATTTTTGTTGGCGGAAAGAAAAGTTCCAATGCAAAATTCCTGTTCGACGTTTGCAAAAAGGAAAACCCCAACAGCTACTTTATTTCTTCACCCGAAGAGCTGAACCCGGAATGGTTCGAAGGGAAAGAATCGGCCGGTATTTGCGGCGCCACTTCTACGCCCAAATGGCTGATGGAAAAAGTAGCCGAAAAAATTCAAGTCACCGACTCATCCCATTCAAACTTTTGATCTATTTAGATCGAATATAAATTGGTTCGCGTCGGCAAGGCTGTCGCGCCACCCTTCCTGTTGACAATCAATCAACTAAGTCTGAGTCAAATTATTGACTGTCTGTTTTCCAGGCAGTCAGACACTGTATGTCCTTGATTCGCCTTGCACGATTCGCTAATTTTATACGTGCGGTGTATTATGTTCCTGAAAAAGAGTCGGAACAGCTTTCACTAACCTGTCAATATTCACAAAAAAACCAAATACCATGAAAATGCAACTAAAGCTTCTTCCTTTTGGTATCATCATCCTGTTCTTTCTACTGGGCTTCAACCTAAAAAAACCAACGCCCCACACGGGCAGCAATTCCGGGCCTCTCGACTACAGCGATTTCAAAACGCCTGAGTATTGTGGCTCCTGCCACGACCAGTTTTATCAGCAATGGAGCCAGGCCATGATGTCAGAAGCCTACACCCACCATTGGGATGAGATTGAGTATTTCAAGCTGGCCGTTGCGCATTCCAAAGCAGACCCCGCCATGGAAGGCATGCACGAAGGCTGTAACGGCTGCCACACCCCAATGACCTTTCTAACCGGCGATATGCCACCGCCACGTCCCGGCGAAGGTTCACGGGCCAACGAGTCCGTTTCGTGCGAAGTTTGTCACCTGATTCAAGGCATTGACGGGGACACGGCTTACAACCACAATTTCATTCTTGAAACCGGCACCACCAAATACAGCTCACGAAAAGGCGATATTGAATCGCCCGACCACCAGATTGTCCCCATCGACCTGTTCAACGACACCCGGATTTGCGGAACTTGTCACAACGAGAAAAATTCGTTTGGCATTTGGGTCAAATCAACCCAACTGGAGTGGGAAGAAGGACCCTATGCCGCCGATCATGTTACCTGCCAGGAATGCCACATGCCCGACACGGAAATGAAGACGGCCAAGATGGGAACAACTTATCCGGATACCCGCACCCACCTGTTCAATGGTGCGCATGATCCGGGAAAGGTGCGCGGAACCATTGAGCTGCGCATTCAACCCGACATTCGGGAGACGGTTCCCGGCGAGGTGGTGGTTTTCACAACCACCTTGTTCAACCAGAAGACCGGCCATAAATTTCCAACAGGCTCAGTCGAAGACCGCATTGTTTGGCTGCATGTTGAAGCCAAAGATGAAGCCGGCAACACCTTTCATTTGCCGGTTGACAAAAAAGGTTTTGAAGGCGAGGAATACACCATTGCCAGCGACGCCATGGCTTATCAGGACATGGGCGTCCCGCTGGGCATTGAAAATTTTGAGGGCGTGAGAAGAGAAGATGTGCCAATCGGCGACCGGATTTTCCGCATGCCCTATTTCGATCCGCAGGGACGTATGACCATTATGCAATGGAACACGGCATCGCTGGGTGTTGACTACCGCATCGGGCCACGCGAAACGAAAGCGGAAACCTTCACGTTTACCTTGCCCTATGAGATTACGCCGGGGAAAGTTACGGTGACCGCATCGCTCTATTACCGCTTGCTGGTGAAGCCTGTTGCCGAATACCTCGACGTTCCGGCCGAAGAATATGCCGCCCTGGAGGTGAACAGTCATTCAACCGAAATCACAGTCTATCCATAAAAACACAAAACCATGACACGAAAATTGATCCCCATTTTAGTCTTGCTGAGCGGCATGCTTTTTCTGGCAAAACAAAGCCAGGCGATTCCTGCCTTCGCCCGAAAGTATCAGTTGAGTTGTACCACCTGCCACGCGCCGTCGGCACCAATGCTTAAGCCCTACGGCGATGAATTTGCCGGAAATGGCTTTCGCCTGGCCGATGAAAAATCGCCTCGGTACTATGCCCAAACCGGCGATCCAAAGTTGTCCTTGCTTCGTGAACTGCCCATCGCCGTCCGGCTTGAAGGATTTGTCAGTTACAACCTCGATGGTAATGAAAAAACTGATTTTGCGTCGCCCTACCTGATGAAGCTACTTTCAGGCGGCGAACTGTCGGACAGGCTTTCGTACTACTTCTACTTTTATTTTAGTGAACGAGGTGAAGTAGCCGGCGTGGAAGATGCCTTTTTGATGTACAATGACTTGTTTGGTGTGGACTTTGACATTTACCTCGGACAATTTCAGGTTTCCGACCCGCTGTTTAAGCGCGAATTGCGACTATCGCTCGAAGATTACATGCTGTACACCTCGCAAATTGGAACGTCCCGTATCGACCTGAAATACGACAAAGGTGTTTTGTTGACTTACGGACTACCCTCGGGAACCAGTTTTGCGGTCGAAGTAATAAATGGAAACGGAATTGGTGAAGCCTCACAGCGGGTATTTGACGATGACAAGTACAAGAATCTCCTGGGGCGGGTTTCGCAAGATTTAGGAGAAACTTTCCGGCTTGGCGCTTTTGGCTATACCGGGAAGGAAAACCTTATACACAATATTGCGGATGACATGACCAATAAAGTTTTCATCGGGGGGCCCGACCTCAGCTTTGCGCCGTCGGATAAATGGCAGCTCAATGCGCAATATCTTCACCGCAAAGATTCGCAGGTTTATCCGAACATGACCAGCACCACGCTGATGGAAGATGTGAAAACCGATGCGGCTATGGCCGAACTCATTTTCAGCCCCAAAGGAGAACAAAGCGATTGGTACTTTTTGGCCTTATACAATTGGGTGTGGAATCGGACTTTGAATTGGCCAACTACCAGTCAGCGACCATTCATGCGGGCTACATGCTGCGGACCAATATCCGATTGGCCGCAGAATATACGCTGGACTTTACGGATTCGAACCATACCATCAGCAAACTGAATTTTGGATTCATTTCGGCATTCTAACGCTTAAAACAGACATCAAAAAAGGCCAGCTTCTGCAATATGAAGCTGGCCTTTTTTTGGATTGAAAATTCTAAACCTTAGGCAAAGTCCATGGCGAACGATAATTTGCTTTGACCAGTTGGTTGGCTTCATCATCGTTTTCAAACTCCTGCTTGTCCGGGTTCCAGTTTACTTTTCGGCCCAACCGGTAAGAGATATTTCCGAGATGTGCAAAACGCGCAATGTGTGCACCAATTTCAATATCGCAATTGGGTTTATTCCCCGTACGAATGCAATCCAAAAAGTTTTTCACATGTAAATCCAGCCCGTCACCTTGTGCCGACTGTAAGCCAACACCTTCATAGCCATCTTTCTTGCCGGTGCTTTTGGTCTCCGGGATCACCTCCCAGCCACTGCGGTCAACCACCAAGGTTCCGTACTCGCCAACAAAGGCCACACCATGTCCGCGCCCGCCATAATTGGCCCCATAAGCGCCAATGGTATGATCCCACACCAAGCCAAAGTCACCAAAATCATAAACAGTCGTCATCGTGTCGGGCGTTTGCATGGCATCCTCTGGAAACGCGTATTTGCCACCAACCGCCATAATGGATTTGGGCACGTACTGGTTCATTCCGAACAAGGCAAAGTCCAACAGATGGACACCCCAATCAGTCATAACACCGCCGGCATAATCCCAGTACCAGCGAAACGAAGCATGAAAACGGTTCTTGTTGAATGGCCGTTTGGGAGCTGGCCCCAACCACATGTCATAATCCACGCCTTCGGGCGCCTCACTGTCGGGAACAACCGGAATGGATGACTTCCAGCCCACATTTGACCACGAACGAACCGAACGAATCCGGCCAATGTTGCCTTCATGCAAATAGTTAACGGCATCGTTCCAGTGCGAGTGGCTGCGTTGCCACTGTCCAACCTGCACCACGTTTCCGTAGCGTTTTTGGGCGGCCACCATCACATTGCATTCTTCAATCGTGGTTCCAATCGGTTTTTCAACATACACATGCTTACCCACTTCCGAAGCATAAACCATGGGCAAACAGTGCCAATGATCCGGCGTGCCCACAATCACGGCATCAATATCCTTGTTGTCAATCACCTGTCGGAAATCCTTATATAAAATCGGACGCGTACCGGTCAGTTTTTCAACATCTTCAGCCCGTTTATCGAGCACACGCTGGTCCACATCGCACAGCGCCACACATTCCACTTCCTTGTTTTTCAGAAATGATTGCAGGTTATTAAATCCCATGCCACGACAGCCAATCAGGGCGACGGTAATCTTCTCGTTGGGCGAGGCACAGCCCGCATTCATAATGGTTGGGAGTGCAGCGATTCCGGCAGTAACAACTGCTGATTGTTTGATAAAAGTTCTTCGGGTATCGTTCATCTTATTGCGTTTAGTTAATTTTTTTCGTAGTTCCTGTAAAGATAATTGAAATAGTGAAAATGTGAATTCGATTGCACACTTTCCATTTTGATTTTTCCGCGCGAAAATATTTCTGTCTTTCTTGTTAATCCGCTTACGTGCCTATTTATCTGTAGCAGCTGTCAATGATTGTCATTCCTGGTTTTTATAGTCATTGGTTGTGTCAATCAATTAATGACCACCTAATGACAATCGAATGACTTCTTGATGACATTGGGGATTCTTGCAGTTATCCAGTTGGTATATTACTAACGGGAAGAGATTCGAAAACTGACCAATCGGTCATTCTTAACATTCAATTAACAATCAAGTTGTTTCAAAAACTAAAATTCATTTTAACTTTGACCGAACGTTCAGTCATAAATAAAATAAGTCATGCCTCGAAGCACGGAACAACTGGAACAAATCAGACAGCAGAAGAAAGCACACATTCGGCAGACAGCCCTTGAGCTGTTTGCCGAGCATGGCTTTCATGCCACCTCCATTAGCCAGATTTCGAAAAAAGCAAGAATATCAAAAGGACTGATTTATAACTACTTTGAAAGCAAAGACGACATTCTCGAAAATATTTTTGATTGGGCGTTCAGCAACATTTATGCAGACATGGACATGAATAAGGACGGTCTCATGAGCGAAAAGGAATTTATTCGGTTTATCAAGACCAGCATTCATTCAACCCTGAAAAACAAAGCATTTTGGAAACTCTACTCGGCTTTGGTTTTACAACCGCACATTTTGGAAACTTACACTGCCAAATATGAAGACAAGGGCAAGGACGTCATGAGAATGATCCGCGGCTTTATTGCTTCGCAAGGCAGTGTTTCGCCCGATAAAGACTTATTCGCCATCTCGAGTTTGCTCAAGGGAGCAAACTTAATCCTACTCACAGCTCCTGATTTTTTCCCGATTGAAAATCTGGAGAAAGATACCATTGAAGCCTGTTTTAAACTGATCAGTAAACACGAATAAAAACTACAACATCATGAAAACCCACCTATTTGTGATACTCTTTCTTTTTGTTGCCGGAGCACTTCCCGCGCAAACCGTCGATATCAAAGACCTGGTGCGCCGGGCCGATGAAAAGTTCCGTGGCAGTTCCAGTATTGGTGAGTTTACCATGACCATTCAACGCCCATCATGGGAACGCACCATTTCCATGAAAAACTGGACCCTCGGAACCGAATATTCGCTGATTCTGATCACCGCGCCCGCCAAAGAGAAAGGACAGGTTTTTTTGAAGCGCAGAAACGAAATGTGGAACTGGGTACCGAGCATCAACCGGATGATCAAGATCCCGCCATCGATGATGATGCAGTCGTGGATGGGCTCGGACTTTACCAACGACGACCTGGTGCAGGAATCGTCGCTGGTGAAAGATTACGAACATCGGCTGCTTGGTGAGGAAAAGCTGGAGGGATACGACTGCTACAAAATTGAACTGGTTCCGAACGAAGAAGCCGCTGTGGTTTGGGGAAAGATTTTTATGTGGATCAGCAAAGACGAGCTGCTGTGGCTGAAAGCCGAATTTTACGATGAAGATGATTTCCTGGTGAATACGGAGATTTTGACCGATATCAAACAAATGGACGATCGGGTGATTCCCACACGTATGGAAATGATTCCGGCAGAAAAAGAAGGGCACAAAACCATCATGACCTTTGATCAGATGGATTTCGAAGTCCCGTTGGAAGAATCGTTTTTTTCGATACAAAATATGAAAAGGGTGAAATAGTTACGATACTTGAATCTGGATACTGGATGCTTGAATTTTCGTCCTATCCAGGATCCGGAATCAAATATCCAGGATCAAATCCATCAATCCATAACCTATGCGTACAAATCTTAAAATAGCCTGGCGGAATCTTTGGCGGAACAAGCGGAGAACCTTGATTACCGTGGCTTCCATATTCTTTGGTGTCCTGCTTTCGGCTTACATGACTTCGATGCAGGAAGGCTCGTATGAAAAAATGGTGGACATGGTGGTGAAATACTACTCAGGGGCAATGCAAGTTCACCACGAAAATTACTGGGAAAGCAAAAGCATCAACGACACCTTTGAAGAGTCGCAGGATCTGAACCAGTTGATTCTGGCAAACGAAGAAGTCGATTTTGTCATTCCCCGGCTCGAGTCCTTTGCCCTGGCTTCATCCGAAGAATTAACAAAAGGAGTAATGGTTGTCGGCACGGTTCCGGAGCCGGAAAACCGGCTCACCAGCCTAAAAAACAATGTGCGCCAGGGAAGCTACCTCAGCGATAACGACCAAGGCCTATTGATTGGCGAGGGCCTGGCCGATTATCTCCGGCTCGGAATCAACGACACGCTGGTCATGATCAGCCAGGGTTATCACGGCATCAGCGCGGCCGGAAAATACCCCATACGCGGCATCATTAAACATGCCTCACCCGAACTAAACAAGATGATTGTTTACATGGAACTAAGCAACTGCCAGGAATTCTTCTCGGCCGATAATCGCCTGACCTCACTGGTTGTCAATATAAAAGACAATGATCTGTTACAAAAAAGCTTGAGAAAATTGCGCGATGAACTGAATTCGCCATACACGATTATGAGCTGGCAGGAAATGTCGCCCGAGATGGTTCAACAAATTGAAAGCGACCGGGCAGGCGGGATTATTATGAAAGCCGTGTTGTACATCGTGATTGGCTTTGGCATTTTAGGAACCATTATGATGATGATTGCTGAGCGAAGGCGCGAGTTTGGCGTGATGATCGCCATTGGCATGCAACGATACAAACTGGCTACGATTCTGTTTTACGAAACCCTTTTCATTGGAATGATCGGTGCGCTTTCGGGCTTGCTGGTCAGCATTCCGCTGCTTAGCTTCCAGTCGCAAAACCCGATTCCGCTGACTGGTCAGGCCGCATTGGTGATGGAAGACTATGGATTTGAACCTTACATGTTCTTTTCAACGGAGCCATCGGTGTTTTGGCACCAGGCAGTCACGGTGTTTCTCATTACGCTGGTTATTGCCCTTTACCCTATTTTCTCGGCCAACCGAATGAAGTTAATTAATGCGCTTCACGCTTAAAAACAAACGATATGATTACTTCAGTTGCATGGCGAAATATTTGGCGAAATCCCCTCCGGTCGGGCATTATCATCACGGCCATTACCATTGGTATGTTTGCCGGTGTTTTTAGCGCCACCTTTATGAAAGGCTGGATGAACCAGCGCCTGGAAGCCGGAATAGAAACAGAAACGTCTCATATTCAGATACACAATCCGGAATATCGAAAAAACTACGACATCAGACAATTCATCCCCAAGGGTTTTGAACTGGCAGAACAGATCGCGACAAATCCTGCCATCAACGGGGTGAGCCCGCGGGTCACCATTCAATCCATGATTGCCTCGGCCGAAACCGGAACCGGTGTAAAAATCATGGGCATCATTCCTGAAAAGGAAAAGCAGGTCACCAGCCTGAGTGAATATGTTACGGAAGGTGATTACTTTGAAAGCATCAGCCGCAACCCGATTGTGATTGGCAAGAAACTATCCGAGAAGCTAAAAATCAGGTCGAAATCGAAAGTGGTCATCACCCTGCAGGATACCGATGGGAATCTGACTGGCGGGGCGTTCCGGGTTTGTGGTATTTTCGATACGGCCAACAGCATGTATGAAGAAACCAACGTGTTTGTCAGATACCAAGACCTGGCCCGCCTGGGCATGCTTCCCGAAGGGGTGGCACACGAAATCATCGTTCATTTACATGACCAGGACGATTTGCTCCCAACCACCCTCGCATTGCGGGAACAGCAGTCCGATTTGGAGGTGTTGAACTGGAAAGAACTCACACCCGAATTGGGTTATCTCAACGAGATCGGGAATTTATACACCTACATATTTGTCATCATCATCCTGCTGTCACTTGGCTTTGGCATTGTCAACACTATGCTCATGGTGGTGATGGAGCGGGTGAAGGAAATTGGCATGCTCATGGCCATTGGCATGGGTAAGCTTCGGGTGTTTCTGATGCTCATGTTTGAAACCATCTTGCTTACCCTGACTGGTGGAACGATTGGCATTATGCTGGGACTGGGCGCATCGCTCGCACTCCAGCAAAATGGCATCAACCTGTCGAACTGGGCACAAGGCCTCGAAGACTTTGGCTATTCAGCCATTGTCTACCCCGTTGTCGAAGTCGAAATGGTCGTCGTCATTTTTATTCTCGTCATCCTAACCGGGATTCTCGCCTCGCTTTACCCGGCCCGAAAAGCTTTGAAATATAATCCGGCAGATGCCATCCGAACCGAATAAAACCATTTAACCATGCAACCATCAAACAATTCAACCATAAAACCACACAACCATGACCATCATTGAAATAACAGAACTATTCAAAACCTACAACGATTCCGAAATTCAGGTTCATGCCGTGAATGGCGTCGACCTGAACATCGAGGAAGGTGAATTTACCGCGATTGTCGGCCCGTCCGGATCAGGAAAAACCACCCTGCTCAACATGCTCGGCGGACTGGATCAGCCAACATCGGGCAGCATCCGGATTGATGACACGGATCTCGGAAAGCTAAAATCGTCCCAGCTAATCGACTTCAGAATGAAAAACATTGGCTTTGTCTTTCAATCCTACAACCTGATTCCGGTGCTGACCGCCAAAGAAAATGTTGAGTTTGTGATGCACCTTCAGGGCAGGCCAAAAAAGGAACGCGAGGCACGCACCATGCAGTTGCTCGAAGCGGTTGGTCTGAAAGGACGCGAAAACAGCCGGCCATCGAAACTGTCGGGTGGACAGCAGCAGCGGGTCGCCGTGGCCCGGGCGCTGGCTTCAAAACCTAAATTTGTGCTGGCCGATGAACCCACCGCCAACCTGGATTCCAAATCGACCGAAAACCTGCTCAATATCATGGAAGAGCTCAATAAGCAAGAAAAAATAACGTTTATCTTTAGCACGCACGATCAGCGGGTGGTCAATAAAGCCCACCGGGTGATCACACTTGAAGACGGCAAAATAATTAGTGATAATCGAAAAAAATAAATAGCATGCAATCAATTTTAACCCTTATTCTTATTTTCTCCGGGCTGCTTTTCACTTCGGAAAAACCAGCCAACCAATCCGAAAACACTTGGCCTGCCGAACTCAACACCGGCGAAAAAGCGGTTTACCTGGACCAATACGAAAAAGAAATTGTGCTCGAGCTGAACAAGGTCAGGCACAACCCATCCCGCTATGCTGCGGAATACCTCGAACCGCTGCGTTCGGCCTACGATGGCGATGTGCTCACCCTGCCCGGATCGGCACCGCTAAAAACCCGCGAAGGCATTGCGGCGCTGGAAGAATGTATCCGGGACATGAAATCGGCTCCGTCGGTTGCTTCGCTCATTCCCGTGCGAGGCCTTTCGTCAGCTGCAGAGCTGCTGGTGAAAGACCAAAAAATTTATGGCGGCACCGGACACCTGACCAAAAGTGGCTGGACACCGCAGGTCCGTATGAAGCGCTTTGGTGCTTACACATCAAAACTGGCCGAAAACCTGGTTTATGGCTACGAGAACCCGAGATTAGCCATTATCTCCCTGCTCATTGACGATGGGGTTGTCGACCGCGGACACCGGAAGAATATTCTGGACGCCAGCTTTACCGAAATTGGCGTCGCTGCCGATACTCATCCAACTTACAAGTATTTCTGCACCATTGAATTTACCGACGGCTTTACCCCGTCCAACTGATGAAACGACTGTTTTTTCTATTCGGACTTCTAATTCCCTTGCTGGCTGGTGCTCAGCAAACGGTGTACCTGAGTGGCTATGTGAAAGAGCTGTTTATGTACTACCAGCCCGAGCAGCAAATTCCCGGCTTGGAAGGAAACAGCCTGACCACCAACACCATTCACAACCGGTTGAATTTTAAATGGTATGCCACCAACCAACTCACCGTGGTGGCCGAAATCCGCAACCGCCTGCTTTTTGGTAGCCTGGTCAAAGAGTACCCGGCTTATCAGTCGGTGGTTGACGTAGACAATGGCTACCTCCATCTTTCCTTCATCCCCGCCGAGGGCAGCGGTTGGTTTGTGCATTCCATGTTCGACCGCGCTTACCTGGATTGGGTTGCGGGCAACTGGCAAATCACTGCCGGCCGGCAACGGGTAAACTGGGGCATGAACCTGGTTTGGAATCCGAACGACGTTTTCAATTCGTATTCTTATTTTGATTTCGACTACGAGGAACGCCCGGGAACCGATGCCCTACGCATTCAGTACTATACCGGCGTGACTTCTTCGGCAGAGCTGGTGTACCAAATCGGCAGAAACCAGGATGAAATGGCGCTGGCGGGCCTTTACCGCTTTTCGCAATGGAACTACGACATCCAGCTGATTGGCGGCTGGGTGGGCACCGATTACATCGTGGGTACAGGCTGGGCCGGCGATATTCAAGGCGCCGGCTTCCGGGGCGAGATCACCCATTTTATGCCGAAAAACGATGAGGTCAATTCCGAAACAGCCACCGTCGCTTCCATCTCCGCCGATTACACTTTGCCGAGTTCCTTGTACATCCATTCCGGTGTTTTGTACAACAGCCACGGCAAAACGGGCAAAGCCGGAGGGATGGACCCGTTTTTCAACAACAAGCTCTCGGCCAAATACCTTTCCTTTGCCCAATATTCGCTGTTTGGGCAAATCTCCTACCCCGTCACGCCGCTGTTTTCGGCCAGCCTGTCGGGCATCGCCAATCCAAACGATGGCTCCTGGTACTTTGGCCCGGCGCTAACTTACTCCCTGCAAAACAACCTGGAGCTGATGGCGACCGGCCAACTGTTTTTTGGCGACCAAAGCACCGAGTTTGGCGATATCGGCCAACTGCTTTTTGGGAGGTTGAAATGGAGTTTTTAGATAGGATGAAAGGCGATCCAAAGCCAATGACAATGAAGTACGAAACAGCTCTTGTTTAGAATCAAGATAAATTAAATTAATCGACAGATCCATTTTGCCAAGTTTTGTAACTTGAGGAACAAAGAAATGAACAAGACTGCAGGCGAATTACATCCATGTTAGTTTGAAAAGTTTGAAAAAAATATCCGAAATCCATTCAATAGGTTATAAGATAAAAAAGTTACACATAACGAGACAAATAAGGAAATATAAGATAGCTTTGTTACACAGACAACATGTGTCAGTGTAAAAAGCCGACACGCAAACAGCACATTTGGTTTTTTGCTAACTCACAAAAGCCAACCGCTAAAAAATCAAAAGAGCTGTTTTCTTCCATCGCTCTGACAGAAATCCAAAACTTTTTGTAAATTTGCCAAAATTGTCAAGGTAAATTTTTCAAGAAAATGAAAGAAACATTTGGAGAATACATTCATAGGTTAAGGGCTGACAACGGTTTGACCTTAACTAAACTTGCAGCGGCACTTGACATTGACCAATCAACATTGTCAAAAATTGAAAATTGCAAACGCAATGTTCCTGTAGAAATATTACCTAAACTTTCCAAGGTCTTCAAGTTGGACATTAATCAGCTTGAAAAAGAATATTACAGTGAAAAAATTGCTGAGATTATATACAACAAAGAAAATGAGACAAAAGAATTAATCGAACTTGCTGAAGAAAAAGCAAAATATTTTAGAATTAAAAAATTACAACAAGGGACTATTAGGTTTTAACTATGGTAGGAGCATCATTATTTTCAAGTGCAGGTATTGCGGAAACTTACTTCGAAGAAGTAGGAATAGATATTGTTGCCGCCAATGAATTAATTCAAGAAAGAGCCGAACTATATCAGGCATTGTACCCAAAATCTAAAATGATCGCAGGAAATATTTTAGACGAAAAAGTTTTCAAAACACTTGTAAAAAATACACCTGAAAAATTAGATTTTCTGATTGCTTCACCACCTTGTCAAGGAATGAGCGTAGCGGGGAAAAACCGGAATATTGCACAAATGCTCACCGATGAAAGAAACTATCTTGTTTTTAAAATAATTGACTTTATCAAATTAAAATCGCCTGATTTTGTATTGATTGAAAATGTACCAACATTTTTCAAATTACTTCTACCCTACAAAAATCAACAATTAAAAGTCGTT